>Ga0081540_1000176_pt1 | contig 67057 bp, 69 predicted proteins | sample TabmetS2T1R1_FD_71024 | JGI IMG/M metagenome (GOLD analysis project Ga0081540, IMG submission 71024) | Tabebuia heterophylla rhizosphere microbial communities from the University of Puerto Rico - S2T1R1 | ecosystem: Host-associated > Plants > Roots > Rhizosphere ...
CCCGCGGCTGATCAGCTTGCCGCCCGCGCCCGCGGTCTGCTCGCCGAGCCCGCGGGCGCCGAGTCTCACGTCGCCAAGGCCCTGTCCGACCCGGCTGGCGACGCCTGGCCGTTTGAACGGGCTCAGCTGCAGCTCGACTACGGGAGTGGCTGCGGCGGCAGCGGCGGATCAACGACGCCAAACCCGTCCTCGCGGCGGCCCTGGAGACGTTCCGCCGCCTCGGTGACGCGCCCTGGACCCGGCGCGCGGAGGCGGAACTGCGCGCCTGCGGCGTGACCGCCGCGGCCGCGCCTGCAGCACCCGGCGCGCTCGCCGGCCTCACCGCGCACCAGCGCGAGATCATCTTTCTCGCCAGCCGCGGGCTGACCAACGCCGAGATCGCCGACCGGCTGTTCCTGTCGCCCCGCACCGTCGTCTTCCACCTGTACCGGTCCTATCCCAAGCTGGGCATAGCGGGCCGCCACCAGCTCCATGACCTGATCGCCCGGGCCGCCATCGCGCCGGAGGCCGAGCCGGGAGAATGACCTGAAGGCCTCGTTATCCGCTCTGGCCGTGAGCCAGGGCACGTTGCCGGCGGCCCTGGGGCAGGCCCAGGTGCTCGGCCAGCCACGGCCCGGTGACGCTGTCCGGGTCCCGCGCGACGTCTTCGGGTGTCCCGGCCGCGACGATGTGCCCGCCGTCCGGGCCGCCGCCGGGGCCCATGTCGATGAGGTGGTCGGCGGCGGCGAGCAGGTCCAGGTCGTGGTCGATGACGATGATCGTGGCCCCGGCCGCCAGCAGCCGGCCGAGCACGCCGGCCAGGGTGGCCACGTCGAGTGGGTGCAGGCCGGTGGACGGCTCGTCGAAGACGTACAGCGCGCCGCGCTGGCTGCTGCGCAGCCGGGAGGCGATCCGCAGCCGCTGCGACTCGCCGCCGGACAGGGACGGCGTGGGCTCGCCGAGCCGCAGGTAACCCAGGCCGACCTCGCTGATGGGCCGCAGCGCCGCGGCGACCGGCGCCCGGGCGGCGAACCGGTCCAGGGCGTCGTGCACGCTCAGGCCGAGCACCTCGGCGATGGTCAGGCCGTCGATCTCGACGGCCAGGGTGGCGTCGTTGAAGCGGGCGCCGTGGCAGGTCGGGCAGCCGACGGTGATGTCGGGCAGGTACTGGACGTCGAGGTCGATGTGGCCCAGGCCGCGGCAGGTCGGGCATTGGCCCTCGCGGGTGTTGAACGAGAAGTGCCCGGGCTTCCAGCGCCGCCGCCGGGCGTAGCCGGACCCGGCGAACACGCGGCGGATCTGGTCGAACGCGCCGGAGTAGGTCGCGGGTGTGGACCGCGCGTTCTGGCCGATCGGCGAGGCGTCGATCTGGACGACCTGGCCGATGCCGGCCAGGTCCAGGCGGCGGACGTGCCCGGGCGGCGCCGACCCGCTCAGCAGCGCCCGCGCGGCCGGGATGAGGCTGTCCAGGACCAGGGCCGTTTTACCCGCGCCGGACGGCCCGGCCAGCGCGGTCAGCCGGCCCACCGGGAAGGTGGCGGTGAGGTCGTGCAGGTTGTACAGGTCGCCGACCTCGATGGCGATCTGTCCGGCCTCCTCGCGGGGACCCGCCCGTGCCGGGCGGTCGGGCACGGCGGTGGCGCCGGCCAGGAACGGGCCCATGATCGAGCGCGGGTCGGTTTCCAGCTGGCCGGGGGTGCCCTGGGCGATGACCGTGCCGCCCTGCGCGCCCGCCCCGGGGCCGAGTTCGATGACCCAGTCCGCGGCGCGGATGAGGTCCCGCTCGTGCTCCACCACGACCACGGTGTTGCCGTTGCCGGCCAGCGCGGCGATGACCTTGCGCAGCCCCACCACGTTGGCCGGGTGCAGCCCGACCGACGGCTCATCCAGCACGTAGAGCATGCCCGTGGTGCTGGCCCGCACCGTCGAGGTGAGCTCGATCCGCTGCCGCTCCCCCGTCGACAGCGACGCGCCGGCCCGGTCGAGGGTCAGGTAGGCCAGGCCGACGTCGAGCAGCGGTGTGAGCCTGCCGTCCAGCTCGGCGAGCAAACCAGTGGTCATCCGGCTGAGCTCGGCGGGCAGGCCGGCGGGCAGGCCGGCCGCGAACCCGCGCAGCTCGCCCAGGCCGAGCGCGCTGATCCCGGCGATGTTGCGCCCGCCGAGCTGGGAGGTCAGCGCCTCGGGCCGCAGCCGGGTGCCGTGGCACACCGAGCAGACCCGGGTGATGAGAAACCGCTGCACGAGGCGGCGGGTGCGCTCGTTGTCGCTGCGCAGCGAGCGTTCCACGGCGGCGATCGCGTTGTCGTAGTTGACCGACAGCTGCACGGTCCGCCCGTTTCGGCCTGAAAGCGTCACCTGCTGCCTGGCCGGTTCGCCGTGCAGCACGATGTCGCGCTCGTGGTCGGTCAGCGACCGGTACGGCACATCCAGCCGGACCCCGAGCTCGCCCGCCGCGTACATCGACAGCCGCCGGCCCCCGGAGTTCCACGGCAGCACCGCGCCGTTGGCGATCGTCTTGTCCGGGTCGGTGACCAGGGTGCTGGCGTCGACCTCGGACCGCACGCCCAGGCCGTGGCAGGCCGGGCACGCGCCGTAGGAGTTGAACGCGAAAAACTCGGCGCTGGGCGGCTCGAAATGCGCGCCGCACACCGGGCAGACGACCTCCATGCCCTGCGTGGCGACCGACGGCGCCACGCGGTGGCCGTTCGGGCACAGGTGCGAGCCCAGCCGCGACATCATCAGGCGCAGCACGTTAAGTACCTCTGACATGGTGCCGACCGTGCTGCGCGGACCCGGCACCGGCGGGCGCTGCCGCAGCGCCAGCGCGGGCGGAAGGTGATCGATCCGGTCCACGTCCGGCCGCTGCGCCTGGGTCAGCCGCCGCCGGCTGTAGGTGCTCAGGCTCTCCAGGAACCGCGCCATGCCCTCGGCGTACAGCGTGCCCATGGCCAGCGACGTCTTGCCCGACCCGGACACCCCGACCACCGCGACCGTCCGCCACAGCGGCACATCGACGTCGATGTTCCGCAGGTTGTTGTGCCGGGCCCCGCGCACGCCGATGACGGTGGGCAGGGTTCCCGGCCCCGGAATATCACCAGCCGCCATACCAGGCAATTTACGGCTACCCACCAGCGGGTCGATGTGGCGGGTGTATTCCTCGAACGTCACCAGGACCTCGCAAGCCGGTCTTAGGGTGTGGGCTATGCCCGCCTAAGTTCGAGCACAGGAATGGTGCGGACTCCAGCAGTTTGGCGTGCGTACTCGGCAAAGCCTGGGTAGCGCCGCGCTTGCTCGGCGTAGATGCGGTCGCGTTCAGCGCCGGTCAATTCGCGGACGGTCACCTTGTATGTCTCGGTTCCGCGTTCGATGCTGCCGTCACCGGCGGCGGTCAAGTTGTGGTACCAGTCCGGGTTGGTGGGTGCTCCACCCTTGGTTGCGAAGACGTAGATGATGTCCGGCTCGGTGTCGTGCGGGAGGTACATCATCGGGGTGACGTACTCCCGCCCGCTGTTGCGGCCGGGGTGATGTACCAGGACCAGTGGGGCGCCCTCGAAGTTCCCGCCGACCCTGCCCTCGTTCGCCCGGAACTCCGCGATGGTCTTCGCGTTCCAGTCGAGCGGTTCGCTCATGTCGGACTCCTGTTGTTCACGGTCCCGGGGTGTGCGCTGGGACCGGGTGATGGAAGGCCCGGCGGCCGTTCCCGGCGATCGGGCCTTTGACCTGGTACTTCCTGGTGGCGGGACGGGTTTGGACCCCGCGGCCTGTGGGCTGTGAGGACAGTGTGCGTTCGGCCTTTCGCTAGGCGGTGACGCGTTCTGCGCTGGCCAGATGCGCCGACAGGAGCTGTCCGGCTCTGTCCAGTGCAGTGGCCGCTTCGTCGAGGATCGGGTAATAGGCCTGGAAGACGTGGGGCACCTGGGGGGTGATGTCGAGGGTGACCTGGACGTCGGCGGTGGCAGCTTGCCGGGCGAGGCGGATGGCGTCGTCGAGGAGAACCTCGTGCGTTCCGGCCTGGATGATCAGGGGCGGCAGGCCGGACAGGTCGGCGAATATGGGGCTGATGAGGCCGAGGGCGGCGTCTTGTCCCGCCGTGTAGTCCGGGATCCGGGCTTGGAGGTTTTCCCGGCTGAGCAGCGGGTCCGCCTCGCGTTTGGTTTCCATGGTCGCCCCGGCGAGGGTGAGGTCGGCATACGGTGACATGGCGAAGGCCGCAGCGGGCAGGGGGAGCCCGTGATCGCGGGCGTTGACCAGGGTGGCGATGGCGAGCCCGCCGCCGGCGGACTCTCCCCCGAAGGCGATGTCCGATGGGGCGGTGCCGCCACGCAGAAGGGCTTCGTAAGCGGCCAGGGCGTCGTCGACCGCTGCCGGATACGGGTGCTCGGGGGCGAGCCGGTAGTCGACGGAAATGACCTTGGCGCGGGTCCGTCGGCCGACCTGCGAGGCCAGGCCAGCGGTTTGGAAGGCGTCCCCCATCACGTATACGCCGGCGTGGAAGTACAAGACGACATGGCGAGGTTCGATTCCGTCGACTGTGATCTCGGCGGTTGGGACGCCGCCCAGTGCGGCTGCGGTCACGGTCACGTCGGCGGGCAGCGGCTGCGCCGATGTCAGCTCCTGCAGCAGCCGCCGCTGCTCGCTGACATCGCTGTCGGCGGGGAAGGCTGACTGCCGCAGAATTGCTTCGAGGTTCTCTCGCTGTTCGGTGCTCACGGAGGATCTCCCTTCGGTTGGAGTTCGCCTGGCAGCACCCCAGGCGGGCCCCGTCCATGCCAATCCGCTGCTGAAATTTCCTGCCGGGAGGCGGGCACCTCTGGCCCCGGGCAGCGCCCCAGGGCCGCCGTCGGCCCCGGGGCGTTCGGGTCAGGGGTGGACCGGTCCGCTGGGCCCGCTGTCGAGGCGCAGCGACTGCATGATCTGGAACGTCGTGGTGTAGGTGAACACCTCGATGTCGGCGGCGGCCAGCACGCCGGTGTACTTGGCGATGATGGGCGCGGCCGCGCGCTCGGTGACGGTGTCCAGGTGGGCTTTGACCCCGGCCCAGAAGTTCTCCCCGGCCGCCACGTAGAAGGGCACCGGGTCGACCGAAGCGAGCGCTTCTTTGGCGCTGGCTTGGATGTCGGCGATGTACTGCTGGTGCACGGCGACGTCGTCGCGGGTGGCGAGCCGGCCCAGGTGCCCGCAGATGAAGTGGGTCCACGGGTAGGCCAGCGCGGTGGCCGGGGCGGCCATGTACCCGGGGACGTCCTCGGACAGGTTGACGTTGTAGATCGGCACCCACCCGGCGTTGACCACGTCGATGAACATCAGCGTGTCGTGATCGGGGAAGTGGATGTAGATGTTGTCCGGCGAGTGGTTGGGGCCGTGCCAGGCCAGCTCCACGCGCTCCCCGCCCACCTCGAGGGTGTGCCGATCCTGGAAGGTGATCTCCGGCACCGGCCTTGCCGGGTCGTTGTCGCGCAGCAGCAGCCGGCGGGTCTCCTCGTGGCCGACCCGGACCACGTCCCGGTCGAACAGCGAGGCCGCGCCGGCGTGGTCAGAGTGGTGGTGGGAGTAGACCAGGTGGGTCACCCGGTTGGTCACGCCGTTGGCGGCGGCGATCTCGTCCACCGCCCGCCGCAGGTTGCCGCCGATGGTCGGGGGCGCGTCGAACAGCACGACGCCGTCGCCGGTGGTCAGGAACGCCGACTGGTAGACGCCGTCGGTGACCCAGTACAGGTTCCGCTCCACGCGTCCGACGTAGTACCCCTGGTCGTTCAGGGCCGGGCCGAGCGCGGACCGGGGAATAGGCGCGTAGTCGGGCAGGTCTGGTGATGTCACGGGTATCTCCCTGGAATCTCGGGCACGACCCTGGCGGACGTGCGATCGCTCGCGACGGACCCAGGCTCGCCGCCAGCCAGGTGAAAGGCCGTCACCGGATCCTGGTGATTCACACGCAGATCTTGCTGCCGTGGTAGGTGCATGCCGCCGTCGGCCCGGTTAAGCGCCGTACGCCGGCAGGACCGCTCCGCTGACCGGCGCCGCGGCGTCGCTGACAAGGAATGCAATCACGGCGGCGATCGCCTCCGGTGCGACCGCGTGCGCCATCACCTCGGCCGGGAAGATGGTCCGGTTTCTGGGGGTGTCGAGCAACTGGGGCGCGAGCGCGTTCACCCGGATTCCGTGCGGGCGGAGCTCGATGTCGAGGATGCGGGTCAGGTGAACAAGAGCGGCCTTGCTCACGCCGTATGCCGCCATACCGCCCGACGGCTCAATGCCTGGGCGGGCGGAAACATGCACGATGGCACCTGAACCCCGCTGCTGCATGTGCGGCGCCACCGCCTGGCTCAGCCACAGCGCGGGTCCCAGGTTGACGTCGATCATGAACCGCAGCGTCTCGGGAGTCGTGGTGAGCGCGTCTCCTGGCCGGAACGTACCGATGGTGTTCACCAGCACCTCAGGGGGCCCAACCTCGCCGACGATCCGGTCGATCAGGCTTTTCACTGTGGCCGGGTCGGTGGTGTCGGCCACCTCGGGGCGGACACCGTCGGGGAGTTCACGCAACGCATGCTCGTTCCGGTCGACCGCCACCACCGAGAGGCCGCTGGCGGCGAGCCCGGTCGTCGTCGCGTAGCCAAGCGCACCGCCTGCACCGGCCACGATCGCCAGGTGATCGCTCATGGCAACCCCCTGAACCTTGGGTACGTCCCTGCACAGCCGTGCGAACCTTCGCGAGGGATCCAGGCTTGCCGCCGGGCAGGTGAATGGTCGTCACCGGATCCTGGCGATTGGCGCGCGTTGACACTGCGTGCGCTGGCCTGATACCGAGAGGACTGGGTCGCCGACGGTTGGGCGTCCGGCGCAGGTACCAAGGCAGGCCTTTGACGGTAGATCGGGCAAAGCCCCAGCTGATCAACCGGGGTGATCTTCTCGCCGCCCTGGATCGCGCTACGGCGAAGAAAGTGACGATCATCTCGGCTCCGGCCGGCAGCGGGAAGACGTCGCTGCTGCGTACCTGGGCCGACCGTCCAGGCCAGCCGTACCGGCTTGCCGTGATGCAGGTACAACGCGATCAGCAGGACGCCCAGCAGTTCTGGCTGGCCCTGCTCAGCGCGGTCCGTCAGGCCTCTGCGGCCACCGGCCATGCCGAGGCGCCAGCGGCGACGCCCGACTTCAACGGGCGGGCGATGGTCGACCGGGTGCTGTCGGAGCTGGCCAGCCAGCGCGGCCGCCTCATCCTGATCATCGACGATCTCCACGAACTGAACTACCCGGACGCGCTCGCCCAGCTCACCCGGCTGCTGACGAACCTCCCCGGCGACGTACATGCGGTGCTGGCCACCCGCCGCGATCTGCCGCTGCGCCTGCATCAGCTGCGCCTGGCGGGTGAGCTGGCCGAGATCCGCGCGGCGGATCTGCGGTTCAGCGAGCGCGAGACACGCGAGCTTCTCGATGCCTCGGGTATCGCGCTGTCGGACGCCGGGGCGGCGCTGCTGCACCAGCGGACCGAAGGGTGGGCCGCAGGCCTGCGGCTCGCCGCGATCTCACTGGCTGGTCACCCCGACGCGGAGCGTTTCGTCGCCGAGTTCTCCGGCAGCGACCGCACGATCGCCGAGTATCTGATCGCCGAGATGCTGGAGCGCCAGCCCGATGACGTCAAGGACCTGCTGCTGCGCACCTCCGTGCTCGACCGCGTCAACGGTGAGCTGGCCGATCTGCTGACCGGCCGCGCTGGCTCGGAACCGATCCTGCTGGACCTCGAGGACGCAAACGCGTTTGTCGTGTCGCTCGACGCCGAGCGCATGTGGTTCCGCTATCACCACCTCTTCGGGGATCTCCTGCGGCTGGAGCTGCGCCGGGCGCTGCCCGAGGAAGTGCCGGCGCTGCACCGGCGGGCCGCTGCATGGTTTATCCGGCACGGCCAGGTGGTCGACGCGATCCGGCATACCGAGGCGGCAGGCGACTGGCCCGGCGCGGCCCGGCTGCTCGCCGATTATTCGTTCAGTATGACGCTCGACGGGCAGACACAGACCATCGAGGGGCTGGTGGAGGCCTTTCCTCGGGGCCCGGATCACCCCGAGCTGGCCGTGGTGCACGCAACGGTTGACCTTGTCCAGGGACGCCTGGACGAGGCGGCCGCCCACCTGGCGGTCGCCGAGACGTACGCCGAGACGGCGCCGCCAGACCGGCAACGCCGCCTCCAGGTGACGGTCGCGTCGCTGAAGCTGTCGCTGGCCAGGCGGCGTGGCAACTTTGCCGGCGTTCTCGAACAGGCCAAATTCCTCACCTCCCCGGTGACCGGGCAGTCCGACGAGGACATCGCGCTCGGCAGCGACCTGCGGGCCGTGGCGCTGATGAATCTGGGGATCGTGGAGGCGTGGTCACAGGGGCTGCCCGACGCGGAACGCCACCTCCAGGAGGGCGCCGATCTGGCCCGGAGGATCGGCCGCCCCTACCTCGAGGTCGCGTGCCTGGCGCAGCTCGGTTTCGCGTCGAAGATCCAGCCGTTCGCCACGACCCGGCGGCGCTGCCACGAGGCGATAGCCCTCGCCGACCGGCACGGCTGGGGCGCGGAGCCCATCGTCGCGCCCGCGCTGGTTACGCTGGCCGCCAATGTGATCTGGACGGGTGAGTTTGACGAGGGCGAGCGCTGGCTGCAGCGCACCGAACGGGCCCTGCAAACAGACACCGGGCCCGGTATCAGGCTGCTGGTGCACATCGCGAGCGGCATGTTGCAGGCCGGCCGCGGCCGTCGCCACGAGGCGCTCGAGGAGTTCAGCGGGGCCGAACAGCTGCGATCGCAGCTGGAGGGATCGCACGCGCTGGCGAGCCAGGTAACCGGCTGGGTGCTGGCCACCCAAGCCCGCGTCGGGCGGCCCGGCGAAGCCCGCGCCTTCCTCGCGGAGATCGATGACGAGCGGGCCAGCTCAGGCGAAATCGGCAACGCCCGTGCGGTGATCTGCCTCGCCGAAGGCAATCCGTCCGCGGCTCTCGCCGCCGTGGCCGATGTGCTGGACGGCACGACGCCGGTCGTCGGCTACATCACGGTCGTTGAGACTCATCTGCTGGCCGGGCTCGCCCACCGTGAGCTCGGTGACCAGCGGGCAGCGAACCAGGCGGCCGAACGCGCGCTCGGCCTCGCCGAGGCGGACAGGCTGATCTTGCCGTTCGTGATGACGGGCTCAGCCGAGCTGCTGGAGGCGCTGCCGCGGCACGAGACAGCTCACGCCGCGCTGCTTACCGACATCCTCGACGTCGTCCACGGCACATCTCTGGCCGCAAAAGGCCAGTCCTCATCGCCGCAAACGGAGGAGCTCAGCCCCAGCGAGCTCAAGGTGCTGCGATATCTGCCGACTAACCTGTCCAGGCCCGAGATCGCCAGCGAACTGTCGGTCTCGGTGAACACGGTCAACACCCACGTCCGCAACATCTACGCCAAGCTCCAGGCCCGTGACCGCTCCTCGGCGGTGCAGCGGGCGCGAGAGCTGCGGCTAATCTCGACGGGTCTTACTCGTTAGCACCGCGCTCACCTGATCCTGGTGATGAGCGTTCACCTGCCAGCGCCCGACCATGGCGTCATGGACCCAGCACCCGCCCGGTATGCGATCCGGGTCCACGGCCACCTCGGCGCGACGGTGCTGTCTGCGTTTCCGGCGCTGGTGCCGCAGCACCACGGCGCCGATACCGTGCTCACCGGCCTCCTGGACCGGTCGGCGCTCTACGGGGTCCTGGCTGAGGCCGAGGCGCTCGGCCTCGACCTGGTCGAGATCCGCCAGCTCATGCCGGAGGGCAGATCACCAGATCCAGGTGACAGCCACTCACCTTGATGGCCACTAACTTCGGCCGCAGCCAATCCTGCTACGAGAAGGTGCCACTCTCATGACCAGTGCACCAGTCCGAGACCCGCTCGCAGACCATCTCCTCACGCCGCAGAACGCAGCGTTTCTGCTCGTCGACTACCAGCCCTCGCAGCTGGCCGGGGTCCACTCGATGGATCGCGACCTCCTGCTCAAGAACGCCGTCTCGACGGTCAGGACCGTCAAAGCCTTCGACGTCCCGGTCGTGCACTCGACCATCAACGTCGCCTCCGGCCGGGGAAAGCCCACGCTCCCCGAACTCGCCGACCTACTGACCGACGACAAGCCGCTTGACCGGACCACGACCAACTCCTGGGAGGACATCGAATTCCGTGCGGCCGTCCACGCGACCGGCCGCCGCAAGCTCATCTTCTGCGCCCTGTGGACCGAAATCTGCATGGCCTTCACCGCGCTCGACGCATTGCGCGAAGGATACGAGGTCTACCCCGTCGTCGACGCGATCGGCGGCACCTCACCCGAGGCCCACCGCGCCGGCCTCGACCGCGTGATCCAAGCCGGCGGGCACCCGGTCAGCTGGGTCTCCCTCGCGGTCGAGCTGCAGCGCGACTGGGCCCGCCAGGAGACCGTCCAGTCAGTCATCGAGATCGTCCTCACTGACCGCCTCCTGAAGGAGCAATAGGCCCCCTGGCCGCCGTGACTCGCCGCATGGCCCTCAAGAACGGAGAAAGAGGTCGTGAGTCTCATGCCCGATGCCATCTCCATCAACAGCGCCCGGGACCGGCGCTGGCTCGTCCTGGGCGTGATAGGCCTGGCGCAGCTCATGGTGATCCTCGACCTGACGGTGATGAACATCGCGCTGCCGTCCGCGCAGCGCGCGCTGCACTTCACCACCGTGGACCGGCAGTGGGTGGTCGCCGGCTGGACCCGCAGGTGCTGAGCGGCCTGCCCGACGACGAGCTCCTGGCCCAGCTGACCGCCATCTCGGGGATCGGCCCGTGGACCGTGCAGGGCGCCCTGCTCATCGCGCTGGGCCGCGAGGACATCGTCCTGCCCGGCGACCTGGCCTTGCGCAAGGCCATCCAGGCCGCCTACCGGCTGGGCCACCTGCCCACCCAGCAGGAGGTCCTGGACATCGCCGACAAATGGCGGCCCTACCGCAGCCTGGCCACCAGCTACCTGTTCTCCGCCGCCTTCGAGCCAACCGAAGCACCACCGGCCGCCCAGCACGGGAGCGCTGGAACATGAACGGCGGTCGCAGGCATCTCGACCGGATCCAGAAGGGGCATGGGGGTCGGCTCGGTCCGGCCGCCTCCGGAAACTACGTCACGGAAGGTAGACCAAGATGACCATTTCAGACAGCACGGTTGCCATCATCGGCACCGGCAACATCGGCAGCACGCTCGCGGCGAACCTCGCGTCCGGCGGTCAGGACTTCCTCCTGGCCGGCCGTGACCAGGAGACCGCCCGCAAGATCGCGGCCGACCTCAACGGCCACGCCGAAGTGGTGAGCATCGACGACGCGATCGAGCGGGCCGACGTGCTCGTGTTCGCCGTCTGGCTCGACGTCCTCGAGCAGCTCATCGCGCAGTATGGCGAACGGCTAGTCGGCAAGGTGATCATCGACCCGACCAACCCGATCGGACCGGACGGCACCGGCGGCGTCAAGAAGATCATCGGCGAGCAGGAGTCCTCGGGCCAGATCCTGGCCGGGCTGCTGCCGGCCGGAGCGCGGCTGGTCAAGGCGTTCGGCACGCTGTCGGCCCCGACGCTGTCCTCGGCCGCATGGCGGGAGCCCGAGCGGGCGGTGCAGTTCTACGCCGCGGACGACGATGCCGCTGGCGATCTGGTCGCTGACCTGATCCGCGGCGGCGGCTACGAACCGGTCCGCGTGGGCGGCCTAGACCAGTCCATCCGCATCGAGGCATTCGGCGACCTGCACGAACTCGGCGGCCTGGGCCGGGTCGTGACCAAATCCGAGGCGCTGGATGCGATCTGACCTGGTCATCCTCGACACCACGCCCGCAGCAGCGTCCGGTACAGGGATTAGTCGATGGGTGACTCGGCTGCGTTGGCCAGGCGGCGCGCGACGGCCAGTCCCCAGGGGATGCTGAGCAAGAGAACGAGCGCGAGGCCGAGGAACAGTGCCGCGGGGCGTGCGGCGCCGACGCCGAGGCACGCCACGGCCACCGCGGCGCAGGTGCGGGCGAGCGGCCGGTACAGGCCGCGGTCGGACTGCCAGGCTTGCAGGCTCGCGGCTATCAGCATGGTCGCGCCGAGGACGACGGCGGCGCCCGCGCACAGGAGCCACGCCGTGGCGGCTGGGGTGCGGCTGTCGTGGGCGTGGTGGACGAGGCTGACCATCGCGGCGCCCATCGCGGCGATGGCGGCCGTGAGTGGCAGATGGCCGAGCAGCCACTGCAGGCTGGCCGCCGGTGTCTGCCTGGGGTGGCGGTGCCCGGCGAAGTCGAAGTAGGTCCACCAGGCGCCGAAGCCGACCACGACGGCGACCAGCCCGGTGGCGAGGGTGAGTCCGCTGATCGGCTCGTCGGCCAGCCCGTCGACGACACCGGTGAGGGTTTCGCCGAGCACGATGATGGTGAGCAGGCCGAACCGTTCGATGAGCGCGTCGGTGACGAAAAGCGCGGCTTCCTGCGCCGGAGAGGCGGCGAGGATCACGGCGGCGAGTCCGGCCAGGTAGGCGATGTCGAGCAGGGCCCAGGCCGGGATGCGGGCACCGGCCGGCAGGAACGCGGTGCCGGCCAGCAGGACGGCGCAGGCAGCTGTCCCGGTGACGAACAGCCGAGTCGCGAGGCGGTATTCGGGGCGGTCGCCGCGGGCAGCCAGCAGCCAGAGGACGGCCAGTATCGCGAACAGTACCCCGGCCGCGACGGCGAACGCCGCTCCCCGCGCGCCGCCTGCCTCGGGGACGAAGGCGCCCATCGCGACCAGCACCAGGATCTGCAGCAGAAACGTGCTGCGGGCGCGGGCGTCGTCGTGGCCGTGCAGCTCGTGGTGGAGGCTCCCGTTGGCCCAGGCGATCCACACCAGCGTGAACACCACCGCGAACTCGCCGAGTCCGCGCCAGGTCAGGTGCCCGGCCAGGTGACCGGCGGCCTGGGCGACCAGCACCACCGTGGCCAGGTCATAGAAGAGTTCGAGCGGGCCGACCACGCGCTCGCGCGGCTGCTCGCCATGAGGGCGGGGCGGCTGCCACAGGTAGCGGCGCAGCCGGGCCCAGCGCTCGCGGCGCGTGGTTGTGCCGGCGGCCTGGCCGCGCCGACCTGATTCATCCGCCATATGGTTCGGCTCCTTGCGTGACGCCGCTCCTGGCCCTGTTGTCAGGCCGCAGACGGCCGCGTTTCCGTCCAGTCGACCATCAGCCGGCGCTCGGCGAACAACCACTGGCCGTCCTGCTTGACCAGTTCGTCGAGATACCGGATGGACGCGATCATCATCGTGCGCTGCCCGTCTTCGCCGACCGAGAGGTGATGGGCCAGGCAGTAGCTCTCGCCGGTCGCCCGGTCCCCGTTCAGCGAGATGGTGCTCTGCCCGTTGAAGTGCGTGGTGGCGGCGTAGGTGTTGAGGTTGTCGAACACCGGGGCGAGCGACTCGCGTCCGTGCAGCTGCTGAGTAGGTTCCACGGTAGTCGCGTCCATGAACACGATGAAGCGGGTGTCGGCGGTGAACAGCGCCATCTGGCTCTTGGCGTCTCGCCGGTCCGCGCAATGGGCGTAGGCGTCGATAAGCTCGCGGATGGCCAGCCGGTCGGCGGCTTCCTGGGGTGAGATCGTGGCGTGGGATGTCATGGTGAGTCCCCTCAATATCGCTTAGGTAGGAGCCGATGTTTCGGTGATCGGTGAGGGTGTGCCGGCGCCGGGTAGGTGCCAGTGGTAGGGGGCGGTGATGTGGTCGAGTGCTGGCTGTGGGCCCCAGGAGCCGGGGGGTAGGGCTGGATCGGCGGCGGGTTCTCCAGCAGTGGGGCGGAGGCTTCCCAGAGGCGTTCGACCGAGGCGGCGGTGGTGAACAGGGACTGGTCGCCGAGCATGGCCTCCAGCAGGAGCCGCTCATAGCCGTCCAGGCCGTTAGCGGTGTCGAACGAGTTGGCGTAGCGGAAGGTCATCTCGGCGGCGCCGAGCCTCATCGTGGCGCCGGGTTCTTTGGCCAGGAAGCTGGCGGTGATGGAGCCGGGGTCGGCGAAGTCGATGACGATCTCATTGCGCCGCCCGTTCGGGGAGCTGGCCGTGTGGGCCGGGAACATGCGCAGCGGCGGCTCGTGGAAGCCGAGCGTGATCAGCTGGCGGCTGGCGGCCAGGCGCCTGCCCGACCGCAAGATGAAGAGCACCCCGGCCCACCGATCACCGGTCGCCCCGAACACGGCAATGACGTGGTTGTCCGGCCGGCGCGCCGCCGACACCCGGTCCCGGCCAGCCCGGGCAGGCGCCAAGGCCGCCCCGGCCCGCTTCCGGGAAGGCGCTGCGCCGGGGCTGCGGCTGGCTGGGGTATCGATCTGGGCGGGGCTGGTCATCGTCGTCTTCTCCTTCTGGTTGAGCAGTAACGGGACCGCCGGTGCCTGGGTCAGGCGCCAACGCCGTCCAGGTCGCGCAGTGCCCGGTCATCGAGCGTCACGTCTTCGGCGGCGAGGTTGTCCCGCAGGTGAGCGATGGACGCGGTGCCGGGGATCAGCAGCACGTTGGGGGCCAGCTGCAGCAGCCACTGCAAAGCGACCTGCGCCGGGGTGATCCCGAGGCGGGCTGCGGTCCGTATGACTAGCGGGCTGGCGAGCACCGGGTTGGCCTCGCCGCGGGGCCAGCCCAGCGGGCAGAACGGCACGAACGCGATCCCGACGCTAAGGCACTCCTGCAGCACCGGCGTGTGGCTGCGGTCGGCGAGGTGGAACAGGTTCTGCACACAGACGATGTCGGTGCCTTGCGCGGCGTGCCGCAGCTGATCGAGGCCGACGTTGCTCAGGCCGACACCGGCGATGAGCCCCTCGTCGCGGGCCGCCACCATAGCGGCCAGCTGGTCATCGAAGCGCGCGTCGGCGCGGCCGGGGCCAGGCAGGCGGAGGTTGACCGCCGCCAGCTGATCGACCGCCAGGCTGCGGAGATTGTCTTCGATGTCCGCGCGCAACCGGCGCGGCTCCTCGGGCGCGTCGTCCCGGCCGACCACGACCTTGCTCACGATCGCCAGCCCACGCCGATAGGGGGACAGCGCCTCGCGGATCAGATTGTTGACGAGGCCAGGGCCGTAGTACTGCGCCGTGTCGATGTGATTGACCCCGGCCGCGACCGCTGCCCGTAGCACGCCGACGGCCGATGCCCGGTCAGCCGGGCCGCCAGCAGCGTAGGGGGGGCCGCCCAATTGCATCGCGCCGTACCCGGACCGCCTGACCCGCCATCGGCCGAGCTCGAATGTTGATGTCGCGACGGCCGTCCGGCCAGAGCCCGACTGAGGGTCGTGCCCCTCAACGCCGGCGCCGTTCACGGTAGCCCCACGAGAATCCTCCTTTGGAGCAGGCACCGGCATGGCACGGGTTCCCCTGGCGCCCATACGCGGATCCCATAAGGGCCCCAGGATTGCGCCCGGCCTGGTGAGAGGTCATCACCGGATCCTGGTGATCTCCGCGAAGAAAGGGCCACCGCCAGCCCAGTGACCAGCCGGGAGCCCAAAGTGGACGATGATCCCATCGGCAAACGCGCTGACGCGGCAGGGCTGGAAACGGCTGCATGCGGCGGCCGAACGCCACTTTCATGACCTAGTCAAGATCGCATGCCGGTTCCGCTCCAGTTCCGCTGGACGCCGGGAGCAAACCGGAAACGCTGAGCACCAATAGGACATGTATCCGCAGTTAACGCAGAACAATTCGAACGCCGTGGCAGGTCATCGAACCGCAGGGTGAAAGTTCGAGCTGTACTTCGATATCTAGCGAGGTCAGCGCCGCTGCCGTTCGTCAGCCAGGCAGGCGAGGACGGGCAGCCGGGCGTCACCGGCGGCGGCTCCGATCGGGACATGCCCGCCCTCCCTCACCCAGCAACCGCCGTCCACAGAGGCAACTACGCGGTGAGCCTGGCCAGACCCGGCAGGCAAGCGGAGGAGAACGGGTGCAGATGTCTGTCGGCGGCTCAATTCGGCCGGCGGCCGGCCACGGCTCTGCCGCTACCGAATGTGAGCATTCCCATGGCGTGCTCATCACTGGCACCGAACCAGATCGCCGATTACGAGCGGTGAGTTCTGGGAACGACCGCACAGGTTACCGCGCGCAGATTGTCCAATTCAGTCCGCTACCGCCGCCTCACGTTATTGCTCGCATGGGGCTCTGGAGAACCTCACAGCAGGTCGTATTGGTGTGGACGTCGGCGGTCACTCTTTCTAGAGCCGGTAGCCCATGCCCGTTCGGTGCGCAGCCACCGATGCTGGCCGAGTCGAGCCGGGTTCAGGGTTCGGCGTATTGCACCCGGAAAGAAAGATCCTCTAGCGGGAGCGACCGGGCGGCGAGCCGAGCACCGACCGAGGCGCTACAGTAGCGGGTTTCTCCATACGATCTGCATGGCGTTGACACCGCGTCTTCACACGCGCGCGCTGGCCTCCTCGGTAACGAGCCGCGGCGGCGCTGTACCGGCGTCGACGAGGGGGCGCGGCATCAGGGCTGAGGCAGTTCCAGCATCTGATGGCGGGGCTTGCCGGGCTGGGTTCAGGCACGGGAGTGGTATTGCCGGACAATCTGGCCGCCGTCTGGAACGCGCCACCGCCCGGGGGTGGTGCGCGATGAGATCCGGGGCTGGCCCGGTGGCCGGGGCCCTCGATCGGGGCCGGGAGTCCTTCGGTCGGCAGGCCTGGGGGGATGCCTTCGCTTTGTTGTCGGCCGCCAACCGGGAGTCCCCGCTCGCTGCGGAGGACCTGGAGCTGCTGGCAACGGCCGCGTATCTGACCGGGAGGGACGAGGACTTCGCCGTCGCCGGGGCACGCGCGCATCATGAGTTCGTGCGCCGGGGCAGCCTGGAACGAGCTGCCCGGGGCGCGTTCTGGCTCGCTTTCAGCTTCTTTAACCGTGGCGAGATGGCCCGTGGTAGCGGCTGGGTCGCCCGGGCCCGCCGGCTGCTCGACGACCTTGGACGGGACTGCGTCGAACAGGGCTACCTGTTGTTCCCGGCCGGGCTGCAGCGCCTGGCTGAGGGCGACGCCGTGGCGGCGGCCGCCGCCTTCGACCAGGCGGCCAAGATCGGCGAGCGCTTCGGCGATCTGGACCTGATCACGCTCGCCCGGCTCGGTCTTGGTGGGTCCATGATCCCGCTGGGTGAGGCCGCCGCAGGCGTGGCGCTGCTGGATGAGGTCATGGTCGCTGTCGAGGCTGGCGAAGTGTCGCCGGTCGTCGCGGGGATCGTCTACTGCGCGGTGATCGAGACATGCCAGGAGATCTTCGATCTGCGCCGGGCCGGCCAGTGGACGGCCGCGCTGACTCACTGGTGTGCGTCCCAGCCGGATCTGGTTCCCTTCCGTGGCCAGTGCCTGGTGCACCGTGCCGAGATCATGCAGCTGCATGGCGCCTGGCCGGACGCCGTGGAGGAGGCGCAGCGAGCATGCGACCGGCTTTCCGAGCCACCTGGTCAGCCGGCGGCGGGGATGGCCTTTTACCAGCGGGCCGACCTCCACCGGCTGCGCGGCGAGTTCGTCAAGGCCGAGGAGGCCTACCGCCGGGCCAGCCAGCTTGGGCGGGAGCCGCAGCCGGGCCTGGCCCAGCTGCGGTTGGCCCAGGGACAGGCCGATGTCGCGGCTGCGGCGATCCGCCGGGCCATGGACGAGGCGCAGGACCGTGCGGCCCGGTGCAAGCTGCTCGCTGCCTACGTCGAGATCGTCCTCGCCGCAGGTGACGTCCAGGCGGCCCGCGCAGCGGCCGGCGAGCTGACGCAGCTCGCGGACGATCTCGCCGCGCCGCTGCTGAGGGCGGTGGCCGCCCACGCCCAGGGCGCCGTGTTCCTCGGCGAGGGCGACGCGCGAGCTGCCCTGCAGCCGCTGCGGCAGGCGTGGGCGGGCTGGCAGGACCTGCAGGTGCCGTACGAGGCGGCGCGAGTCCGGGTCCTGATCGGGCTGGCCTGCCGTCAGCTCGGGGACGAGGACAGCGCGCAGATGGAACTCGATGCCGCGTGCTGGGTGTTCCAGCAGCTGGGCGCTGCGCCGGATCTGGCCCGGGCGGAGGCGCTGACCCGGCAGTCGGCCGCCGGGCCGGCGGGCGTGCTGACCGCGCGTGAGCTGCAGGTGCTGCGCCTGGTGGCTGCTGGCCAGACCAACCGGTCGATCGCCGCCGACCTGTTCCTCAGCGAGCGGACGGTGGACCGGCATGTGAGCAACACGTTCACCAAGCTGGGCGTTTCGTCGCGCGCCGCGGCCACGGCCTACGCCTACCGGCACCAGCTCATCTGACCCCTGGCAGGAATCACCGACGCGGCCAACTGCCCAAAGTTGGGTAATTTCGCCGATGCAGGCTTTCCGGCCAGGTCGCATTGTCGCAGTACCGGCGCACAACAGCTGCGTGAGGAGCTAGCGATGATCACGACCCGCGACCATGAAGAGGCAGCGACGAACTGGCAGCGCGACGTGAAGGCCCGTACCCGGCGCTCCACTGGGGAGATCGCCCGCGAACGCCTGCTGACGGGGATGCCCGTCATCGAGCGCCGGCTGGAGCTGGCCGGCGTTTCGACTGCAGTGCTGGAGGGTGGTGACGGCCCGCCGGTCCTCTTGCTGCACGGCGCCGCCGAGTTCGCGGCCTGCTGGATGCGGGTGATCCCGGACCTAGTGCGGACCCATAGGGTGGTTGTGCCCGACCTGCCCGGTCACGGCGCCTCGGTCGTGGCCGGCGACCCGCCGCACGCCGGGCGGGTGGTCGCCTGGCTCGGCGAGCTGATCGAGCGGACCTGCCCGTCGCCGCCAGCGCTGGTCGGGCATGCGCTGGGCGGCGCCATCGCAGCCCGCTTCGCCGCCGGCCACGGTGACCGGGTCGCCCGGCTGGTGCTCGTGGACAGCTTGGGGCTGGGCCGGTTCCGGCCGGCGCCCGGGTTCGCGTTCGCCATGATCGGCGTCATGGTGCGACAGACCGAGCGCACCCAGGACCGTCTGTTCCGCCAGTGCATGGCAGACCTGGACGGGTACCGCGAGCAGCTGGGGGAGCGGGGAGCGCTGCTGGAGGCGTACGCCCTGGACCGTGCCCGCAGCCCGGGCCAGAAGGCCTCGCTCCGCAGCCTGATGCCGCAGCTTGGGTTGCGGTTGATCCCACCGGCGGAGCTGGCGCGGATCGCCGTGCCCACGGCCCTGATCTGGGGACGGCATGACCGGCAGGTGCGCCTCGGGGTCGCCCAGGCCGCCAGCGCCCGCTACGGCTGGCCGCTCGAGGCGATCGAGGACGCCGCCGACGATCCCGCCGGCGAACAGCCCGAGGCGTTCCTGCGCGCGCTGCGCACCGCCCTCGCCCCGGTCTCGTCAAGCTCCAGGCGGCAGCCATGAAAGGGCAAGCCACTGATCAGAAACACGGCCCGCGGACAGCCCCGGCCGCGGCGCCGGAGCGGTTCGAGACGGTCATCGTCGGCGGCGGCCAGGCGGGCCTGGCGGTCGGCTACCACCTGGCCATGCGAGGGCGGCGGTTCGTGATCCTGGACGCCAGCCAGCGGACCGGCGACGCCTGGCGCCAGCGCTGGGACTCGCTTCACCTGTTCACCCCGGCCCGCTACGACGGGCTGCCGGGGATGCCCTTCCCGGCAGCCGCCTTCTCCTACCCCACCAAAGATCAGGTCGCCGACTACCTGCAGGCCTACGCCACCCGGTTCGCCCTGCCGGTGCGCAACGGCGTCCGCGTGGACCGGCTCTGCAGGGACGGGGACCGGTACGCGCTGGCCGCCGGCGACCGCCGGATCCTGGCCGACCACGTGGTGGTGGCAACGGGTGCCCACCAAAAGCCCCAGATCCCCGCCTTCGCAGCCGAGCTCGACCCGAACATCTTGCAGCTGGACCCCAACCGGTACCGGCACCCGTCCCAGCTCCCCGCCGGCGGTGTGCTGGTGGTCGGCGCCGGCAACTCGGGAGCCGAGATCGCCTTTGAAGTCTCCCGCACCCACCCGACCTGGCTATCGGGCCCCGCCACCGGCCACATCCCCGTCCGCACCGGCAGCAGATGGGACCAGCTGCTCACCCCCCCGTTCTGGTGGTTCATCTCGCGGGTGCTGACCGTGCAGACCCCGATCGGCCGCAAGGTGCGGCCCAAGGCCCTGATCACCACCGCGCCGCTGGAGCGGGTGCGGCCCAGGGAGCTCGCCGCCGCCGGGGTCGAGCGGGTGCCAAGGACGGTCGGGGTCCAGCACGGCTCGCCGGTGCTGGAAGACGGGCGCGTCATGCACGTGGCGACGGTGCTCTGGTGCACCGGGTTCCGGCCCGACTTCGCCTGGATCGACCTCCCGGTCCTCGGCCAAGACGGCGCCCCGGTACACCACCGTGGCATCGTCGCATCCCAGCCCGGCCTGTACTTCGTCGGGCTGTGGTTCCTGTCGGCGTTCACCTCCTCGCTGCTCGGCGGCGTCGGCAGGGACGCCGAGCACATCGCAGAGCAAATCGCCGCTCACCAACCCAACGCCCAGCCGACGGCAGAGGTCCTAACCGCAGCGCGAGCGCACCGGGCCCCGACGGCAACGGCAGCCCACCGGTCCGAGCGGTATACAGTCCGGGACAACCTCTGACATGGCACCAAGACCATGCAGGCGAGACCTCACACCGAACCGCTACCGACCGTCCCTGGGATCCGGCCTGTAAGCCCAGCGTGGCTCTTCAGTTGACTAGCGCTAGTGACAGAATGCGATTCATCTCCTGCACCGGCGCCGAGCGGATCGCCGATTAGGTATTCGCGGAGGTCTCCAGCACCGGTTGCGTGCAGGTACGCAGATTTTCCGGTTGTGCTGCGCAGTCGATTTCACCTGGGAAGCTGCGGGGCGTTGGGGTTGCCGGCGGGATGGATCCCGTTCATTCCCGTGTCCTGTCCGCGGCTGACCGAACTGGGCCGGCGGGTAGAGTGGCGCCAATGGCGCGGGAGGGCGCCCCCGGGTTCGCGGGCAGGACCGAGTCCACCTCCACAGCGCTGATGAGGATTTGCTTGCCGGCAGGACCGTCTTCCTATCGAGCCCGAACGCGGACCCGGGCTGCGAAGGAGACGTCATGCCCGAGCTTCCCGACCGGCCCGACCTCGGTCAGCTTCGCCGCCAGGCGCGAGAGCTGCTTCGCGCGGCCGCCAATGGCGAGCCAACCGCGGTGACCCGCCTTCAGGCGGTCTCAGATCGGGTGATGCTATCGGCGGCCCAGCTGGCGGTGGCTCGCGAGTACGGCTACTCAAGCTGGTCCACGCTGAGAGCCGAGGTGGAGCGCCGCCGCTTGTCCACGCTGGGTGCGAGCCCGCCCTTGCGGGGTGGTGAGGGTCTCGGCGTGCCTGCCGAACGCTGGTCGTTCGGTGGAGGCACCGCGATCGAGACCGGCGAGGGCGTTCTATTCCCCGGCGCGCTGGTTATCAGCTCCGGTCACGCCACCTTGGACGCCTCTCTTGTGCCCTCGGGGGAGGCCCAGCGCGGGCCCTCCGGGTCTGGCCGGTTGCCGAGGCCTGGCAGGCGATTTGGCCGCGCCCTCGTCGGCCGGCGCCGGCCGCGGTCGCCGCGCATGCCCGCATTGGGCGACGTCGCCGTCGTCGATGACCGGGCAGCGAGCTACACCCTTGCTGTTAACACGATGGGGGGGATGTTCCAGCGATCGGGAAAGGCCGCCGGGCCTGTGTCCATGCGCCTTAGGATCGCTCCGGTTCCGGGGCGGGAAGCCGGCTGGGTCGAGTTGCGCGGCGTGGGTGATTCAGCGACCCGCCTGCTGCCCTCGTTGCGTACAGCTGTGCAGGTAGGCCAGGTCACACCGGTCGCAGCCAGTCCGGCCGAAAGGGAGCTGCGGGAACGCGCGCGCTCGCTCATCAAGCTCCAACTCGCCGGCGTTGGCGTGCCCGCGGACGACATCAGGCAGCGTTGCCTGGCCGCCCTCACCAGGGCAGCAGAGATCCAGCGATCCGGCAAGCTGGATCCCGCGAGCGAGCTACCGGGCCAGCTGGCGCGGCTGTGCGCCTGGTTCACCGGGCATCGCCGGGCCGGGGGCCTTCCCGCCAGCTGGTCACGCATGCTCAACGCGGCGCATCGGACCGACGGCCCGCGGCACCACCTTGACATCGGGGCCGCCCTGCCCTCGCTCGATGGTGTCGTCACGCTGCTCGACAGCCTGATCTCCGGCCCCGGCAGCTGGCAGGTCTACCTGCGCGCCAGGCCCGGCTGGTGGAACGACAGCGACGACGGCCGCCGCAGCTGGACTCCCCTGCTGGTCGATGCCCACGACGATCTCGGTGGCGGGTACCTGAGCCTCCCCGGCGACGGCACCAGTCACGGCGACGACGAAGAACTCACCCTGGAGTTTCTGCCTCGCCTCGACCCGCGCGCTCGTGGCCTGAAGCTGACATTCAGCACCGCAAATGAGGAGGTCACCGTCGATCTCAGCCTGGCATCTGCCGAGCCGTAGTCAGGTACCACGGTCACCTGCAGCAGCGAGCAGGACCAGAACGGGCCGTTCTGCGCGGCTCATCGAGTTGTTCGTGCAAGCCTCGTCGCCGCGGCGCCACGGCCACAGGGGCGGCATGCCCGCTGCAGAGCACGCGCCGCGGGCGACCTGCATCCCAGCCTGCTCAGCTTGACTGACCAGCCAGTCGGCGAGCAAGGATTTGCCCATCCCGGCCTCGCCAAGCAACAGCACAGCGCGGCCGTAGCCAGCCCGGGTGCTCGTCAGCGCGGTGGCAAGCTCAGCCTGCTCACGGTCGCGGCCGACGATCGCCATGTCGGCTGGCAGGTGCATGCGCACACTCAACCACACGCACTGCTGACGGCCCGGGTGTGGTGGTACCCCACCTGTGACTCTCGCAGGGCCCGGCCAGCGCTCAGCCGCCTTTGAGCGCGCCGAGCACCAGGTCCGCGACCTGCCCGGGCTGCTCCAGGTACGGCTGGTGCGCCATCGCGGGCAGCTGCCGGTAGCGGCCGCCTCTCAGGCGGCCGGGCAGCTCGCGGCTGCGGGCGATCAGGAACGGCACGTCAAGCTCGCCGCAGGCGACCGTGACCGGGACCCCGATCTCGTTCAGGCGGTGCCAGGCGTCCACGCCGCTGCCGCCCTCGTCCTCCCGGGCGCCGTTGCGCAGAATGATCGCGTTCATCTCTAGTGCCAGCATCCTGGCCTCGCCGCCGACCCGGCCCTCGGGCGAGGACGGCCCGTCCAGCCACAGCCAGGTCTCCAGCCGGTTGACCTCATCGAGGTCCCCGGCCGCCATCGCCTCATCAAGGAGCGCGCCGAGCCTCTCGGTGTCTGGGTCAAGTTCGGGTTCTGGCGCGCCGCTCACCGCCGTCCCCAGCAGCACCAAGCCCGCGACCCGGCCCGTGGCGCACAGCGCGGCGTCCAGCGCCAGGCCGCCGCCGGCCGATGCGCCGACCAGCCACGCCCGCCCGGCGTGCTCGTGGTCCAGGACGGCCACCAGGTCATCCACATGAGTGAACGGGGCGGTGCTGACGGCGGACTCACCGTAGCCCCGGCGGTCATAGGCCACGACCGTCACGCGTGGCGCCAGACGCTGGGCCACCTCGCGCCAGCCGCGCCGGTCGGAGACTCCCTCGTGCAGCAGCACCACGAGCTGGGCGTTCCCCGGCCAGCGCTCAGCAGCCAGATCGCATCCCTCCCGTTCGATCACGAACCGCTCGCCCATGACGCCATCTTGATCGCGGCGACCGGCGGCGGCAACGCGTTACGCGCAACGCCGAACCGGCCAGCCACCGGCGGTCGGCTCGAAGGGAGCTCGAGGTAATGCCCACCCCGCACACGCTGCTCGCGTTCACCCTCGTCTCGGCCGGACTGATGGTCATCCCCGGGGCACGTCACCCGGCGTGCACCGGCCTGAGGTGCGTGGGATCGCTCATCCACGTCCGCTGCGGATGTACACCGGCGTGCCCGGGGTCGGTACCAGCGTGTGGAAGAACGCGGCGATGTCCATCGGGATGCGCACGCAGCCGTGGGAGGCGGGCCGGCGCGGTACGTGGGCGTCCCCGTGGATCGCGTAGAGGGTGCCGATGAAGAACACGGGGTTGTACATCTCGCCGAGCGGCACCGTGATCCGGCCCGGCATGAACGACAGGGTCGCGAAGTCGCCGGTTGGGGTGATGGCGTTGCCGCAGCCATTCGGCGAGCAAAAGTAGTACCCGCCGGCGGTGGATACGTGGCTGACCAGCGCGACATGGTTGCGCCGGTAGAGGACGAGAACCTGGTCCTTCAGGCTGACCTCGACCCGCAGGCGCCCGCCGTGGGGGACCAGTACCTTGGGCCGCCGCGGGCTGGCCAGGGCCCGCTGCATCGCTGGACTCACCGCGTTCCGCGGGTGCAGGCCCTGCGTGTCCTGGAACGCCCAGACGGCCTCAAGGGTGTCGGAGCCGAACCGGCCGTTCACCCGGCCCGGGTAATACTTCAGCGCCGCGAGCCGCCTTTGCAGCAGCCTGACCGCCCGCCCCCTCATCCCGGGCCGGAGGACGCGCTGCGGCAGTGCGGCCATGGCCGGCGCCCCCCCGGCCGGCGCCCCCCCGGCCGTGGCTACCTGGGACGGCGTGCCCGGCCGGGACGCCTGGTCGGGCGCGCCCGCCAAGCCGCAGCCGGCAAGGGTCAGCGCCAGGGCTGGCAGCACAAAGATCAAGAGGCGCAGCATCCAAACCTCCGTGAGCGGCCCAAGTCTCAGCCATCCCTAGAGTCCCTCGGATCGCCGGCCTGCGCCACCGGAACCGCCGCAGCCACACCCCAACGCGACATCCTTGCCGGAGAAGGGCCAAGCAAGGATCGCGAGCGCGTCCTCCCGCGAGTCGGCTGGTGCACGGCCAACTAGTGCCGGCCGGCGGCCTGGTCGCGGTCACGTTGACCGCGATGCCCAGCACGTTAACCGCGATGCCCAGCAGCCACGGCAGCAACGATCCGCCGTCCCCGTCGACCGTCCGCTGAACCTAATGGCGTGCGTACCGGGCCGTGACCTGGCTGGCGACCCCGTGGGTCGGCCGCAGTGTGATGTGGTTGGTGCGCGCGGGCTCGCCGGGTGGCGCCGCGAACTGGAAGTCCCGTACCAGCGTGGCGAGCGCGATCAGCGATTCGAGTATCGAGAAATGCTGACCGATGCACGCCCGGGGTCCACCGCCGAACGGGAACCACGCGTAGTGGTGCCGGGCTTTCTCCTGCTCCGGGGTGAACCGCAGCGGGTCGAAGCGCTCAGGCTGCTCCCAGAATGCCGGATGGCGGTGCGTGATCCAGGGTGAGAGCACGACGTCGGCGCCCGCCGGGATGTGGTAGCCGCCGACCTGATCATCCTGGACCGCCAGCCGGCCGAGGAACGGCGCCGACGGGTAGAGCCGCATGGCCTCCTTCAGCACCATCGTCGTGTACCCGAGTGCCGCCGCTTCCTGGGCGGTCAGGGCCCGATCGCCGGCGATTTTGTCCACCTCCGCCCGCACCCGGTGCTGCACGTCCGGATGCCGGCCGAGCAGGTGCAGGGCGTAGGTGAGCGCGGTCGAGGTGGTTTCGTGCCCGGCCAGCAGGAAGACGAGCACCTGGTCGCGGACCTCGCGATCGGTCAGCGAGCTTCCCTCGTCCTGCGTGTCGAGCAACAGCCCCAGCAGGTCCTCCTGCCGGTCGCCGCTGGCTCGGCGCTGTGCGACGATCTGGTCGCAGACGCTGCGCAGCTCACGCTGTCCGCGCCGCAGTCGCTGGTTCACCGGGGTGGGCCAGCCCCTCGGCACGCGGCCACCGGCGAGCGCACGGCGCCGGACCGCATCCCCCATCGGGCCAAACGTGCGCTGCACCACCGGCAGCGCCTGCCCGAGGTCTTCACCGAACAGGATGTGGCACACGGTCGCCAACGTGAGGCGGGTCATCTCCTCATGAAGATCGACGGTGCCGGGCGGCCGGGCCCGCCACCGCTGCACGACGTGCTCGACCTGCTCGGTCATGGCCGCGGCGTAACCGTTCACCCGCCTGGCCACAAACAGCGGCTGCAGGTACCGCTTCTGGCGCTGCCACTGGGCATCCTGCGTGGTCAGCAACCCATCGCCAAACGCGCTTCGGATCTCGTCGTAGAAGACGTTCTCCTTGCGGTAATTCGCTGGCCAGCCAGCGAGCACCCGATGCGCTGCGTCGGGATGGAACAGCAGGTACATTTCCATGCGCCCCCCGGGCGGGCCGAAGCGGAAGCGCACCGCGTCGCCATAACGCTGGAATGCCCGCTCGCACAGACCCAGCATGTCGCGGCGCAGGTCCACCGCGGAGCCCAGCAGGAACGAGCCGGGTACGACCGGCGCTACGCCGGGTGCCGTGCCAGCCTGTGCACCGGTCTGCAAGCTCATTGCGCCCATCCCCCTCAGCCGTGCAAGCCGGGTAATGCGTAGCGCTCAGCCGTTGCGCCCCGCTCGGCGCTCTACGGTCCGGCGCCCGGCCGGTCACAGAGCGGCGCCCCACATCCCCGGGCCCAGCCTGGTCCCGTTCAGCACATCACACGCGTCTATTGTGTAGAGCGTTCTGATCAGGCGACTGATACAAGGCGCCGAACCTGTGGATTCTGAGCTGGTCTGTCGCCCGTGAACTCACGGTAGGCGAGGCGCGTACCGTCGCCAAGGGTGCCAACATTCCCGGGGCTTGCCCGGGCGCCACTGGCGCTAACTAGCCGGGCCGTGCATCATCTCCGGCATACGGTGCTGGAAGTCGAGCACGCCCACCCAGGCGGGCCTTACCGCGATCCGGGCCATCGCCGTACCCGGCTGGTCGATCTGCGCCAGGTAGCCCGCGGCGGCCTCTTCGCCCAGGTAGCGGCGGGCTGCGAGCCTGTACTCAGCGGGTATTCCAGCCACTTCGGTCAGCGAGGCCCGGCCGCGCACGCTGAGCACCGTGGGCGGGAAGGATTCGGTGTCGATGGTGACAGCCACCTCTGGGTGCGCACGCAGGGCCTCCAGCCGTGCCGCGGGCCGCCGGACGTGAGGCGCCGAGACGAAGGTCGGCATCACCAGCTCCTCGCCGGTCCAGTGAAACCAGGTCGCGATGACACGCGGAGTGCCGTCCGTGGCAACGCTCACGGTACCGCCGCCGCCACCGGCGCCCACCCGCCATCCGGGGATCCTGTAGCGCAGCACCTCAGGCTCGTGGGGCGTGACCCGCGCCCGCGCCAGCTCCGGTTGCATCATATTTAGTTAGCTGACTTACTTGACATCGAAGATCAAGCCGCGAGAGCCTAAGTCAGGTAACTAACTAAGCCTCCGGAGGTGTATGCGCCATGGAGCAGGTGTCTGAGAGGGCCGAACAGGCGAGAGGACAGGCCGGGCCGGTCGCCGGCTCGCGCCTCACGCTCCGATCGCGGCTGGGGGCGCTCACGCTGCTGCTGCTGTGCGCCGTGCAGTTCCTCGACATCGTCGACGCGTCGATCGTCAACGTCGCGCTGCCGTCGATCCAGCGCAGCCTGCACTTCTCCCAGCAGAACCTGCAGTGGGTGGCCAGCGGCTACATTCTCACCTACGGGGGATTTCTCCTGCTCGGGGGACGCCTCGGCGACCTGCTCGGCCGCCGGCGCATGCTCATCACCGGGCTTACCGTGTTCGCCCTGGCGTCGCTGATCGGTGGACTGGCCAACACCTCCGGCCTGCTGGTCGCCGCCCGGGTCGTTCAAGGCATCGGTGCCGCGCTCATGGCACCCGCGGCGCTGTCCGAACTCACGACAAGCTTCCGGGAGGGTAGGGACCGCGATACCGCGTTGGGAGCCTGGGGCGCCATCAGCGGGGTGGCAGCCGCGGCCGGCGTGTTCCTTGGCGGCCTGCTCGCCCAGGGCCCGGGGTGGCGATGGGTCTTCTTTATCAATCCCCCGATCTGTGTTCTCGTGCTCGCCGGCGCGCTGACGCTGCTGCCCAACGACCGAGGGGCCGCGAACCAGGCCTCGACGTTCGACACCCAGGGCGCGGTGCTGATCACGGGGGGCGTGTCGCTCCTGGTGTACTCGCTCGTCCGCGCGCCGGTCGTGGGGTGGGGCTCCTTCCAGACCATCCTCACGCTGGCCGGGTCGGCCGTCCTGGTCGCCGCGTTCGCCCTCAACGAGCGGCGGAGCCGCAACCCCCTGCTCCCGTTCGCCATCTGGCGGGTGAAGGGCCTTGTGGCCGCGAACGTGACCCAGCTGATCGCCTTCGCCGGGTTCTTCTCGATGTTCTTCTTCGTCACCCTGTACATGCAAGAGGTCCTGGGCTACTCACCCCTCAAGGCGGGCGCCGCCTACCTCCCCATCACGGCCGGGTTCGTCGTCGCGGGAGGCATCGCATCTCAGCTGATCACGCGGATCGGCACCCGGCCCGTGGTCGTCGCCGGCTCCCTGATAGCGGCTGCCGGGATCTACTACCTGTCGCGCCTGCCGTTGCACGGCTCGTACATCACCGACATGCTCCCAGGGTTCGTGGTGATGTCGCTCGGCGCGGGATCGGTCTTCGTGTCGATCGCCGCCGCCGCCAACGCCGGCGTCCCCGGGGACAAGGCGGGCCTGGCGGCGGGGCTGTTCAACGCGTCCCAGCAGGTCGGCAGCGCCCTCGGCCTGGCCATCCTGTCCGTCGTGGCGATCACCCGCACCACCGAGCTGATCTCGGCGAACGCCTCCCATGTCGTGGCGCTGGACGCCGGGTACCACCGGGCCCTCCTCATCGGCAGCATCTTCATGGCCGTGGCCGCGCTCATCGCCCTGCGCGTCGGCAACACGCGGGCCAAGGCTCCGCTGGTCCTCGCGAACACGGAGCCGACTCGAGAGCCGGCCGGCCGCTAGCCCGGCAAGAAGCGAGCGCGCGCCGACCGTCCGAGCTCTACACTAAGTAGTGAGATGACTAACTCACTCGTACAAGATCCGGAAGGCACGGCCGGGCGGCCGCCCGGGAAGCGGCAGCGCCTCATCGCCGCCGCCAGCCGGCTGCTGCACCAGCAGGGCGTTGAGAAGACAACGCTGGCGGACATCGCGCACGCCGCGGACGTGCCCGTGGGCAACGTCTACTACTACTTCAAGACCAAAGACGAGATCATCGCTGCGGTCGTCGAAGCCCACGTCCAGCGGTCCAGGGCGGCGCTCGCCTCGATCGGCAGCAGTCACCACTCACCGAAGAGCCGACTGAAGGCCCTCGTCGGTGAGTACGCGGCTCAAAGCGGGATCATCGCGCTACACGGGTGCCCGCATGGCAGCCTCTGCTCTGAGCTGGACAAACGCCCCGGCAACCCCGACTTCGCAGTCGCCGAGCTGATGCGCGTCCCCATCGAGTGGGCCGAGGAGCAATTCCGGGCACTGGGCCGGCGCGACGCCCATGATCTCGCCGTCAGCCTCCTCGCCGCGTACGAAGGAAGCGCGCTGCTCGCCAACACGTTCCGCGATCCGGGCATCCTCGTCCGCGAAGCGCGTCGTCTCAACCGCTGGATCGACACGCTGTAACAAGGCACGAACGGGAGCGTCGGACGGCCCTCCCGAATAGCTGGCCTGCAGCAGTCGAGGCTTGCCCGCAGCAGTCGAGGCTTGCCCGTAGCCATCGAGGCTCGCCCGCCGGGGCCCCTGGCGCCCACTCGTGACATGTGTCTCCACGCCCGCTCCACATCCGGCACACGCGCGGTCCGCATCGCCTGGCTACGAAGAGACGGCGTGGGGTACAAGCGACCTGAGCACAGCACCAGCCCGAGGAGGCCGTGATGGCAACCGGCTACGCGCCACACCACCGGGTCCGGCTCCGCCTCCCGGGCGCGCCGCTCAGCCGTGCCCTGAGCCGCCCACCGCGCCCCCGGGAGCACCTCCGCGCCGGTGTGGGTGGACATGTCTTTTGAGGCGCCGCCCGCGGCAGCGGCCTGGCTGCACCGCGGTGCGCGCCTGGGGTACGAGGTCGTGTTCTTCCATGACGTGGACGGCGGCCTTCGGATCGACGGGTGCACAACCGCCACGGAGGAAGGCCAGATGTGGGCGGTCAGCTACGTCATCGACACGGACAGCACGTGGACGACGCGCGGCGCGCAGATCACCGCGCGGTCCGCATCCGGATCTCGCCAGATCACGCTGGAGGCCGACGGCGCCGGTCACTGGCTGGTCGGCGGCGAAGCCGCGCCCGGCCTGGACGGCTGCCTCGACGTCGACCTGGAATCCTCGGCCATGACGAACGCCCTCCCCCTCCACCGCCTGCGGTTGACGGTCGGCAGCCAGGCCAGCGCTCCCGCGGCGTACGTCCGCGCGCAGGACCTCGCGGTGGAGCGATTGGAGCAGCATTACACGCGGGTTCCCGACGAAGACCCCCTCCAGTGCTACGACTACGCCTCGCCCGGGTTCGACTACTCAGCTCGGCTCAGCTTCGACAACCACGGCCTCGTGCTCGACTACCCGGGTATCGCGGTCCGGGCCGGATGACGACGCGCACGTCCGTCACCTGTTCATCGCGGCGTGTGCCCCGCGGCCGCGAGATCGCCGCAACCTGATCACGCCCACCGCCGCGAGCAATCCGCCGCCGGCCATGGTCGCCAGCCACAGCATCGGAGAGACATCCGGCGCCTGCGGTGCGGTGCCGCCGAGGCCCGTCCCGACGCCGCCGGCGGGCATGGTCCGGCTGCCCACCGCGTCCTTCAGGCTGCGGATCCGCAGGCCACCCTGATTGTCGAGCACGACGAGCGTGTGAATGCTGTTGGCGCGCAGGAACACCCGTTTGGTCGTCGATTCGCTATAGCCGACGGCGTGGAAGGCCTGCCAGCCGGGGGTGACGGACAGATAACCGGTGTAGCCGCCGAGCCGCAGCGGGCCGCCGAGCGCGCGGCCGCTTTGGTTCACGGTGACGCGGTGCTGCTGCACCGACTCTTGGACGACGCGCACGAGTGCCTTGTCCGGGCTTGACCTCATGGTCTCCTTCAGCACCTGGACGCCGAGGTGGGACGGGGCCCCCATGCTCACGATCGTGTAGGCGGTTCCTGATGCCACCCGGACGCTGGCCGACAGCGTCGGCGCCGCCGTCGCCGCGGTACCGGCGTGGCGCATCGCGATCGTGTACTGGCCCACGGGGATGGCCGTATACGACGAAACATGGCCGTACCGGACGTGTTTGATCACGGTCGGCCGACCCGAGCCGCCGAACGACTTCAGGTAGATGTCGAAGTCGGGGGCGCTGGGCGACCAGTTGCCCCACCGAATCCACCCCGTGTCCTGTGCGGCCGCAGACGGTGCGGCCCCCAGCAGGCCCACGACGAGCCCCAGCGGGACGAGTGCCATGACTGCGCGCAGTTTCATTCCGTTTCCCCTCGGTCACCAAGCCCCGCAGGCCCGGCTCGTCATTCGCGTGATCATTGAGTAACCGGACGGCCGACCAGCAGCCCCAGCGGGCTCGGCGCGCCAAACTCGATGCGCAGCGCCGCGGCGCCACCGGCCAGCCGCACAAGGCTCACGTGTGCGGGCAGGAACACGGCACGCTGCGCGAGCACAAAGGAGCGCATGCGCCGCAGGTCAACGGCGCTCTGCGCGGGGCCACGCGCCCCGGATACCTCCATCTCTCTGATGGGTACGCCCGCGGAGGCGCCCGGTCCGGCGTCACCGAACGCCACGACGTTCACCGGCTGTGAAGCTGCCAGCGCCGCGAGCGTGATCAGGAGGCGGGAGTCCACGCTTCCGGTGAGAAGTTCCTGCCTGGCCGCGCTCCCGGCGTGGATCTGGGGGCTCTTGACCAGTTCGGCCGCGGCCTTCCGCCGGGCGGCCCAATCGGCAGCGAGCGCGGCCCGGTAGGCCACCGCTCCGCCCGGGGCGACCGCGCGGACGTCGGTTCGCGCCGCGCCGGACCCGAAGCCCGCGATGACGCCGGGCGCGTTCCGCCACAGAAGGCGAGCGCCGAGCAGGTTCCGCACGGCCTGCGTGGCCACGATGACGTCGCAGAAGCGCAGGCCTGTTGCCCGGGACTTCAGTACGAGCAGGTTGTCCGCGGGGAAGCCCTGCGCCCGCAGCACCCGGCACATGCCCGGATCGCATGCCACCATGGCGTCGCGGCCGACCTGGCGCGCGACCCAGACGGCCGCATGATCCGCGGCCGCCCCGGGGTTCTGGCCAACGGGGCCGGTGAACATGCCGGCATGGGCTGCTTGCCGCCCGGCGGCCTGCGCCGGGCCTGCGTGTCTGAGGAGGGCAACAACCAGTCCGCTCGCGACCAGCAACGTGACGGCGAGCACGGCCAGCGTGGCCGCCCGGTGGTGCCGAACCAGCCTGCGCAATGCGGCCCCGCGCCGCCGCAGCCACAGGCGCACCGTCGTGGCGACCACGGCGGGCCAGGAAGTCTCCGGGCGGTTCGCGGCGGGACGATCGGCCGAACCCTCGCGGTGCCCGGCACCGGCACCGTCGCGGTCGGGTTCCTCCGCGCCGGCGTCGCCACCGGGCTCGCCACCGCGGCTGGGGGCCTCAGGAGCAGCGTTGAATACCACCTCGAGCGCCCGCAGTGGATCCCGCTGGGTCCGTCCCTGCCAACGCGGCGGCCTGTAATCAGCCTGCTCACCCATCCGCGCCACCCCCCGGGCCGCGGCTATGTCGTGATCAACCTGGCTAACAACGGCCCACTGTACATCCCAAAATCGGCCAATGTGCCCTTTTGGGGCAATTTGCCAATGGCGCGATGTGCCGTTGCCAGGTACGTGTTCGCAACCGCAATTCGCGATCTTCGGACGGCTTCTGCACGCACGGCCGCCCGCCGCGGCAGCTACCGCCCGCGTCTCCTTTCGTTCGAACAGGCGGGCTACGTAGCGACCGGGTCCCGCTCCCGCCGGGCCTGCTGGTCGCCCTGCGCATGCGCAACCCTCCTATGCCTGCATAACGGATGGGGCTGCCGACCGAGCGGCCGACTCCTGGCATAGTCGGTGTCCAGCACCACGGACAAGACCAACCGGGGCCGAGGCGATGGGCAGCAGCGAGGAGAGCACGGCGCGGGTCCGCCGGATCGCCGCGGACGTGCTCGGCTTCGCCGAGCTGCGCCCGGCTCAGCAGGAGGCCGCGGACGTGCTGGCCGCCGGGCGCGACTGCCTGGCCGTTCTGCCCAGCGGAGCGGGGAAGTCGGCCATCTACCAGATCGCGGCCATCGCGCTCGGCGGCCCGGCCATCGTCGTGTCCCCGCTGCTGGCGCTGCAGCGCGACCAGGCGGACGCGCTGCGGGAGCGGGGCCTGGTCGCGGTGACCGTCAACGCGCTGTCCGGCCGTCCCGCCAGGGATGACGCCGACGCGCTGCTGCGCGGCGGCCGCCCGGGTTTCATCTTCCTCGGGCCCGAGCAGCTCGCGCGCGACGACGTGCGTGCCAGCCTGGCCCGCGCGCCGGTGCGGCTGTTCGCGGTGGACGAGGCCCACTGCATCGCTTCGTGGGGCCACGATTTCCGGCCCGACTACCTGCGTCTCGGCGGCGTCATCGACGCGTTCCGGGCGCGGCCCGCGGTGGCCGCGCTCACCGCGACCGCCGCCCCGCCGGTGCGCCAGGAGATCATCGGCCGGCTGCGCCTGCGCGACCCCCGCCAGGTGATCCGCGACTTCGACCGGCCCGAGATCCACCTGTCGGTGCGCGCATTTCACCGCGCCCACGACAAGGAACAGGCGGTGCTGGCGGCCGTGCGCGACCAGGCCGGATCGGGGCTGGTGTACACGGCGACGAGAAAAGAGGCGGAGGACTACGCCGCGCTGCTGGGGGTCCTGCCGTATCACGGCGGCCTGACCCGGGCGCAGCGGGGGCAAGCCCAGCGCGCGTTCGAGCGTGGGGCCACGGTCGTGGCCACGAGCGCGTTCGGCATGGGAATCGATCGTCCCGACGTGCGCTTCGTGGTGCACGCCTCCGTTCCCGGTTCGCTCGACGAGTATTACCAGGAGATCGGGCGCGGCGGCCGGGACGGCAAGGCGGCCGCCGCGATCTGCTGCTACCGGGCCGAAGACCTCGGGATGCACCGCTACTTCGCCGCCGCCCTGCCCGACGAGGGCGACCTGGCGGCCGTCGCGAGCGCCGCGGACCGCCCGGTCGGCCGGCGGGAGCTCGCGGCCCGCACGAACATGCCGCCCCTGCGGCTCGCCGAGCTGCTCAACCTGCTGGAGGCGGTCGGCGCCGTCCGGCTCCGCCGCCAGGTCGAACCGGGCGACGACCCGCCGGCCCCGGCCGAGGCGGCGGCCAGGGCCGCCGAACTCGCCCGCCACCACAGGTCCGTCGAGCGCTCGCGCGTGGAGATGATGCGGCGCTACGCGGAGATGACCGACTGCCGCCGCCGGTTCCTGCTGCGGTACTTCGGCGAGGCGGTCACCGACGCGTGCCATCACTGCGACAACTGCGACGCCGGCCGGTCCCGGCCGTCGGTACCGGCCGGGGCCTTCTCGCCTGGCGAGCGGGTCGAGCACCGCGACTGGGGGCCGGGCCTGGTGCTCGCGGCCGAAGGCGACCGGCTCACCGTCCTCTTCGACGAGTACGGGTACCGGGAGCTGGCCACCGAGGTGGTGACGCGCAAGCACCTGCTCACCCCGGCATGAGATCCGCCCGGCCATCTCCGGCATGAGAACCGCCCCGCCGGCACGCGGGCCCGCCTTGACATAGTTGGCGCATGGCCCGTTCCGCGCCGCGTCATGACCGTGATGCTGGCGGCCCTGCCGAGGTGCTGGCGGCGAAGGCCGCCCTGCGGCAGGAGGTCTGGTCGGCCATGAGCACGGCGAAGGTCGCCCGGTTCCCCGGCGCCGCCGGGCGCATCCCGAACTTCGTCGGCGCGGAGGCGGCCGCGGAACGGCTTCGCGCCAGCGACGCGTGGCGGGGGGCGGACACCGTGAAGGCCAACCCGGACTCCGCGCAACTGCCGGTGCGCCAGCGCGCGCTGGAGGACGGCAAGACCGTGTACATGGCGGTCCCGCGGCTGGCCGAGGCAGAGCCGTTTTTCGCCCTGGATCCCGATCACCTGAGCGAGCCGCCCCGCAAGGCGGCCTCGATCCGCGGCGCGGACCGCTCCGCCCGCCGGGTCACGCTGGCGGAGCTGTCCCCGGTTGACCTGGTGGTGATGGGCTGCGTCGCGGCCGGGGAGGACGGCGCCCGGCTGGGCAAGGGCGGCGGGTTCGCCGACCTGGAGTTCGCGCTGGCCACCGCGGCGGGCCTGATCGGCCCGCACACCGTGACGGTCACGACCGTCCACGAGCTCCAGGTGCGCCCGGCCGGGGTGATCCCGCTGACCGGCCACGACGTGCCGGTGGACCTCCTCGTCACACCCGAGCGCGTCATCGACTGCCGGTCACGGCACGGCCCACGGCCGGCCACCGGCATCCGCTGGGAGGACCTGACCGAGGAGAAGATCGCGGCGATACCGGTGCTGTCGGCGCAGCGATCCCGGCGGTGAACCGGACTCCGCCGCACGAGGGCGTGGCCAAAGGTCCGGGCCCCGAGCCGCCGGTGGCGGCCCCGTGGGCCGGCGAGCGCGGGGCATTGCCTGGAGCCGGTAACGGCCTAACGTGGTGGTATGGACCGGTTGCTCGTCGGCAGCGAGTACGCGAGCCATCTCACCGACGCCGATCTCACCCTGCTGGCCTCCGCGGCCGCAGCGTCCGGGGACGCCGGCCGGCCCGGCGGCGCCACCGGCCCGGTGGACGCCTCGCGGCTGCGCGGCGACCCGGAGACACTGCTGCGGCTGCTGGAACATCCCGGCGTGTCCCGCGCCGTGCTCGACCAGGGCGAGGGCGCCCCCGGGCGGGCGGCGCCCGCCTCCCCCTTCCTGGTCTTCGCGGTGTTCGTGCAGCGGGCCGCCGCCGAGCTGGCATCGGCGGACCACGTGCCGGAGCGGACGGGGCCGCGCCAGCGGGTGCCGCTGTTCGACGCGCCCGCGCTGCGGGACTTCCTCGCCGCGCCCGCCCGCAGGCTGTTTCTGGCCGAGCTCCTGGCGTCCTTCACCCGGGTCGCGAGCGGCCGCTACCGGGCACGGGCGGGCGGGCGGACGCGGACCCGGCGGTTCAGCGAGCTCGACCCGGTCCGGCTGGCCGGCCTGCTGGACGCGGTCCCGCAGGCCGAACGGCCCGGCGTGTACCGCAGGCTCGGCGACGTAACGCTGTTCCTGACCGGGGTGTTTCCCGACTACGCGAGCTCCAGCGCGCTGGGCCCGGTCAGCGCCGCCCGGCTGCTGCGCGCCGCCCGGCTGCCCGCCGCGCAGCAAGAGCGCCTCGCCGTCGCGCCCGGCATCGAGCTGCTGGAGCACCTCGGCGCCCGCTGGTACCGGGCCGCCCGCGACCTGGCGCCGGTGGCCACCGCCCGCCTCACCGTGGTCGGAGAGGTGGCCGACCGGTTCCGGCAGGCCCGGCGCGTGCTCAACCACGTCGCCGACGGGTACCTGTTCCCGCCCGGCGGCGCCTGGTTCGCCCAGCCAGGCTCCTAGGCCGGCGCGCCCGGGACGCGGAGCGCCGTCGAGCACGGGAACAGGTGAGGATGCGCGATCGACTGACCAACTGGGCCGGGAACATCACGTTCAGCGCCGGGAGGATCCATCGGCCCGCGTCGCTGGCGGAGCTTCAGCGCCTGGTGGCCGGGAGCGAGCGCGTGCGGGCGCTCGGCACCGCACATTCGTTCAGCATGATCGCCGACACGCCGGGAGACCTCGTCTCGGTCGCCGCTCTCCCGAAGACCATGCGAATCGATGCCGACCGGCGGACGGTCACGGTCAGCGCGGGCATCAGCTACGGGGAACTGGCACCGCACCTGAACGCGGCGGGCTATGGCCTGCGCAACCTTGCCTCGCTCCCGCACATCTCGGTTGCCGGTTCCTGCGCGACCGGGACGCACGGCTCGGGGAACTCGAACGGCAACCTCGCCACGGCGGTATCCGCGATGGAGATGATCACGGCCGAGGGCGACGTCGTCACGATGAGCCGTGAGGCCGACGGCGATCAGTTCTGCGGGGCCGTCGCCGGGCTCGGCGCGCTCGGCATCGTCACCAGCCTGTCGCTCGACATCGTGCCGACCTTTCGCATGCGCCAGTACGTCTACGAGAACCTCCCGCGCGAACAGCTGGACGAGCACCTCGCGGACATCTTCGCCAGCGCGTACAGCGTGAGCTTGTTCACGGACTGGCGAAGCTCGCGGATCAGGCAGGTGTGGCTGAAGCAGCGGGTCGGCGAGCACGACTCCCCGGGGCCGGAGCCGCGATGGTACGGCGCGCTCGCGGCGGACGGCCCTCGCCATCCCGTGCCGGGCATGCCGGCCGCCTACTGCACCGAGCAGATGGGCGTGCCCGGTCCCTGGCACGAGCGGCTGCCGCATTTCCGGCTGGACTTCACGCCCAGCGCCGGCGACGAGCTTCAGTCGGAGTACCTCCTGCCCAGGCGGTTCGCGCTCGCCGCGCTGCGCGCGATCGAGGGCATCCGTGACCAGGTGGCGCCCGTCCTGCAGATATCCGAGATCCGCACGGCCGCCGCGGACGACCTGTGGATGAGCCCGTGCTACAGGCAAGACACGCTCGCGATCCACTTCACCTGGCTCAACGACCCTCAGGCGGTGCTCCCGGTGCTGGGCACGATCGAGGACCGGCTGGCTCCGTTCGGGGCGAGGCCCCACTGGGGGAAGCTCTTCCGGACAAGCCCGGAAACCGTGCGCGGGCTGTACGGCCGGCTGCCCGACTTCCAGCGGCTGCTCCGCAGCCACGACCCGTCCGGCAAGTTCCGCAACGAGCTGATCGACACCTACATCCCGGCAGCCCCGTGACCCCGGCCGGCTGACGGACGCCGCGACATCGGCGCGAGACGGTCAGTGGCCGGCTCACCTCGCCGGGGCGGGAACCGGCAGCGACTGGTCGAAGCGGAAGAAGTTGCCCGGGTCGTACCGGGCCTTGACGCGCAACAGCCGGCCGTAGTTCGCGCCGTAGTAGGCGTGACCCCAGTCCGCGAGGTCCGGGTCGGGGAAGTTGGGGTACACGCCCCCGGATCCCGAGGGGTGCACGAGCCCCCATGATCGCGCGAGCCAGTCGCGCGCGGCGCCGCTTTCGGCCCGGGAGGCACCGGGCTTGATGTCGGCCAGGTGCTGGACCAGGAACAGCTCGGCGCGGTGGGCAAAGGCCATGGCGTCGGCGGGAACGCGGTTGTACGCGGCCCCCCACGGCAGGAAGCTCACCTCGCGCGAGTGGCCCGCGCCCAGCCCCTCGGACAGCTTGTCCACCAGCGCCGTGATCGTGTCCCGGGGCAGCGGCCGGCGGAAGAACTCAGACTTGCTGAAGAGAGCGCCCTGCTGGGGCGCCTGGCCGCCAGAAGCCTGCCCCTCTGGTACCTCGACGGGCTCGAGCCCGTCGAGGTACCGCTTCGCCTCCCGGTAGGGCAGGTGCCGGCGAGACGCCTGCGCGGGCTCGGCGCCCACCCGGGCAACCAGGTCCCCGAGGAGCTCCGCGGCCTCGGCCTCGCCGGCGAGCACCACGCCGAAGACGTCGGCCAGGGGCGGCCGCATTCCGTCGCCGGCCGCGGTCAGCCGCAACGTGGCGTCGAGCTCGCCGGGGCCGGTGGGCGCCCAGGCCTGCCAGGCCCCGACCGCCGCGGTTGCATGATCGAGCGGCCAGACCAGGTGGAACACGGTGGCCGCTGGCGCTGGCAGCGTGCGAAAGACGAACGACGTGACCACGCCGAAGTTGCCGCCACCGGCACCGCGCAGCGCCCAGAACAGCTCCTCCTCGGCGTGCTCGTCGGCCTCGACGACCCGGCCGTCCGCCAGGACGACTCCTGCCCGCAGCAGGTGATCGCAGGTCAGGCCGTGCTCGCGGCCGAGGACCCCGATCCCGCCGCCGAGCGTGAGGCCGGCGATCCCGACGGAGGAACCGCAGCCGGCGGGGATCGTGCGGCCGTGCTCGGCCAGCGCGTCGTAGAGATCTCCGAGCCGCGCACCGGCGCCAACCGTCGCCACGTCGCCGTCTACCACCACCGAATCCAGCGGCGTGACATCGATGACGATCCCCTCGGTCGAGGAGTGGCCGGCGACGGAGTGCCCCCCGCTGCGGATCGCGGCCGGCGCGCGGGTCCGCCTCGCGAGCGCAATCGTCGCGGAGACGTCCGCGGTGGTCCGGCACCGGACGACGGCCCGAGGTCTGATGTCCCCGAAGCGCGCCATCGCCGGCCCGCGAACCAGCTCGTAGTCGGGCGAGCCCGGCAGAATGACATCACCGGCGATTCCGCCTTGCAGCGCCTGCCAGTCAGCAGCCGTGTATGTCATGGCGGATCGATCCTAGTCAGCGGCCGGCGACGCCTTCGCGGGCGGCTCGGGCTGAATCAGCGGATGCCGGTGCCACCGAGGGCCCGGGCGGTGTCGCAGCGCAGCGCGGGGCACCGGCCGCCCCGCGATCGCGTTAACTGCTTGTCCCCCCTCGATCGCGGGACGGCCCCCCCGGTGCCCCCCGGTCCCCCAGGCTCGCCCCGTCGCCGTTGACGGGCGATTGGCGCGCCCGATGGTCAGAGGCGGCAACGGCGATCCAGATACATCCCGGGACACATTTCTGTCGGGCCGATGCGCCGCGGCCGGCCGCGCACCGATCAGGGGAACAGGCGGGGCCCGACGCCCGGACGGAATTGGCCACGGGCCGCTGCGAGCAGCGCATCGGCGGCCTGCCGCGCGTTCTCGCCGGTACGCGACATCCGCGCCGCGATCAGCCCGGTGACGATCGGCGTGGAGAACGAGGTGCCGCTCCACGTGACGATGCCCGCCGAGGTGTCCCGCATCTCGCCGTCCACCACCGTCATGTATGGCATGTGTGCGTACGCGTTCACGATCTCCTCGCCGGGCGCGTAGACGTCGACCCAGGCGCCGTAGTTGCTGAACCAGGAGCGGCGCTGCCCGTCGCGGCTCATCGAGCCCACACCCACGCACCAGGGGAAGGCAGCCGGCCAGAAGGGCGAGCTGCGCGAGTCATTGCCCGCCGCCGCGACCAAGACGATGCCGCCGAGCTGGCTCAGGCGTTCCTCCCAGAGAGCCTGGAAGGCGAGAGAAGGGACGTTGTTCCGGGTGTAGCCGCCGGCGGACATGCTGATGATGTCCGGTGAACGCGACAGGGCGTCGTGGATCTGCTTGATGAGGCTGGACTCCCTGACGAAGCCCGATACCTCGATTTCACGCTCGACGACTACCTGCGAAGCCCGGGCCAGGCAGCGGATCACGCCCGAGATAAAGGTGCCATGACCTGCGTACGGATCAGCGAAGCCGTCCCTTCCGCGGCCCAGGGGGTCGACCTTGAGCCGGTCCGGGTCTTCGATGTCGGCCTTGGTGTTCGGTTCCACGCCCTCGATCCACCACGCCCAGGCGCTCGCATCCTTGATCAGGCCCGTGTCCACGACGGAGATCTGGACATCACGCCCGGCAGCCGGATCGCCGATGCTGGGCCACAGCGCTTCCCGAACGACCTGTGGGTCTTTCGCCTCCGCAGGAGTGATGACCGCCTCCGGCTCGGTGGCCGGGCACGTGGTGTTGGGGGTGATGATGAACGCGTGATCGAGAGTGGCCACGCCCTCTCCGAGGCTCTTGTCAAGATCCGCGACGACGTCCGGGGTGTGCTGCGACTCCCGGACCTGTACGCCGAGCCGGGTGATGCCGCCAATCAGGGCATGATCAGCCGCTCCGGCTCCGCCTTCCGCTGCACCATCGGGGCCCCGGGCGCCCAGAGCGTTCAGAGCAGCCTGCACCCGCGGCAGGTCCCTATCGCGCGTCAGCAGCGCTCTGCTGCGGTAGAAGTACGCGACGTGATGATCTTGATCCCAGCTCAGCGGCCAGGCCCGCACCTCTGGATCCGCGTCGAGGGCCGTCCGGACCTCGGGCACCAAACGCCGCCAGTTGTCTTCGCGAGCTTGTTCGTCGGTAGCAGAGGCCTTGACGCCGTTACCACCATCTGGCATGTCTTCCCCCCGGTGATACCAATTGCCGCTTCCAATTGTGGCTCCAGGCTCTCTCTCGCCCCGGTCTGCTGTCACTACCTATGTCGGTTGAATTTGCCTATTCTTAGTTGAATGTCCTGGGGAGAAGCGAGGAACCGGGCACCCTCGGCCGGAGTGGCCGCGCTGGATGTTCCAGTCGAGGATTTGCCGTTGCTCGCGCTTTCCCGTCCCGCAGAGACCACACCAGTAGCCGAAGGCGTACTTGCGACAACCCGCGATCCGTGTACCCGTTCATATGCAGCGCAGGCTCTCGGTATCGCGACCCGGGAACTGGGTGACGTGGCGCGTGCTGTCCGCTATCTCCGCGCCGCGCTCGCAGCGGCGGCGTCCTGCGGAGGCGAGCGGCAGGCCGACGTGCAGGCGAGCCTCGGCGCCACTTTGGCTTATGCCGGCCGCAGCAGGGAAGCCCTCCGCCAGATGGATGCGGCCCTCAGCAAGGTCTCGGGAATCGCCGCGGCGAAAGTCAGGGTGCGCCGCGGCGTCCTTCTCCAGATCTTCGGCCGTACCGCCGAGGCTATCGAGGAGCAACGGCTGGCGGTACGGATGCTCCGTCCGTCGGGCGAGGCACTCTGGGAAAGCCGGGCGCTGAATAACCTCGCGAACGCTCTCATCGACCGCGGCGACGCGGGCCGCGCCGAAGAGGCTCTCACTCGAGCGGAAGCATTGCTGAGCGATGCGGGCCAGCCGTTCGAGGCGGCCGTCGTGCGCTGCAACCGGGGACTCGTGGCGTCGCTGCTTGGCAAGGTGCCCGAGGCACTGGCGCATTACGACACGGCCGAGAAGATGTACGCCGACGCCGGTGCATATCCCCTCGAGCTAGCAGAGTCTCGCTCCGCGGCGCTTCTCGCCGTGGGTCTGGATGCCGATGCCTTGCGCCACGCGCGGCAGGCGGTCGGCCTGCTGCGCAGCCAGGGTGCCCCGGCGGCCTACCGGGCCAACGCGCTCGTACGTGCCGGGGAGGCCGCATTGGCCGCCGGGGACCCAGGGTTCGCCCGGGAATCGGCCACCGAGGCAGTCCGACTCTTCCGGCGTCAGGGACGCGAACGCGGCGAAACGCTGGCACGGCTCCAGATTGTCCGGGCCAGGTATGCGTCCGGCGAACGGAGCCGTCGCCTGCTCCGCACCGTGGCCGCCGTGGCGGCCGCGTCGGACCGCCACCGGGTGGCCGAGGCGGTCGAGGCGCACGTGCTTGCCGGGCAGGTCGCGCTCGCGCTCGACGACCGCGAAGCGGCCGAGTCTCACCTGCTCCGGGCGGCGCGTGCCCGGTATCGCGGGCCGGTGCTCGGAAAGGTACTCGGCTGGCATGCGGCGGCCCTGCGCGCGCAGGCCGCCGGGCGGCGCAGGGCGGTGTTCGACGCGTGCGAGCGCGGCCTGCAGATACTTGACGCCTATCAGCTCACGCTGGGAGCGGTTGAGGTGCAGGCCTCGGCGACCGCGCACGGCAGCGCGTTGGCGGCGATCGCTGCGCGTGAGGCCCTGGCGGCCGGTGACCCGCGGATGCTGCTCCGGTGGACCGAGCGCTGGCGCGCGACCACCTCCGCGATCCCCCCGGTCCGCCCGCCGGATGACGACGAGCTCGCGGACGGCCTGGCGAGGCTGCGGCAGCTGACGCGCCGGCTCAACGAGGCGACGGCCGAGGGGCGGGCGACCGGCACGCTGGAGCGGGAACGGCGGCGCGTCGAAGACGAGGTACGGCGCCGTGTGCTGCGGACCTCCGGTCCCTCGGCGGAGGCCGACGGCAAGCGCATCGACATCGACGAGGCTCTCGCCGCGCTCGGCGAGACCCGGCTCGCCGAGATCGTCCGGTTCGACGGGCGCGTGCACGTCCTCGTCGCCACGCCGGCCGGCGTGCGCCGTCATGCCGCCGGAACGTGGGAGGGCGCCGTGCGCGAGGCCGATTTCAGCCGCTTCGCGCTGCGGCGGCTCGCCTATTGCACGAGGCGGGGCACGGGACGGGCGTCAATGCGGGCCGCCCTGGCGACGCTGGAGGCATCCGCCGGCCGGCTGCAGGACCAGCTGCTGGCCGGGGCGGTGGACGAGCTCGGCGACGGCCCGCTGGTCATCGTGCCGCCGGCCGCGCTGCATCCCGTGCCGTGGGGGGCACTGCCCGCCCTGACCGACCGGGCCGTTACCGTCGCTCCCTCGGCCCTGACGTGGCTGCGCGGGCGCGGGATCGAGCCGCCGGGCGACCGCGCCGTCGCCGTCGTCGTGGGTCCCGGCCTGGAGAGCGGCGAGGCCGAAGCGGCGGCGCTGACCGATCGCTACCCGGACGCGGACGTGCTCACCGCCGGCGCGGCCACCGCCGATAAGGTGCTCGCGTCGCTGGAGGGCCGCTGGCTGGCGCACATCGCGGCCCACGGGACCTTTCGCGCGGACAACCCGCTCTTCTCCTCGCTCGCGATGGCGGACGGGCCGTTGACCGTGCACGACCTGCAGCGGCTCCGGCGCGCGCCGTACCGGCTCATGCTTTCCTGCTGCGACTCGGGAGTGACCGCCTCGGCCGGGGCCGACGAGCTGCTCGGCCTGATCGCCGCGCTGGGGCAGCTCGGCACGGCCGCGGTGATCGCTCCGGTCGTCGCCGTGAACGACGCGGCTACCGTGCCGCTCTCCCTCGCCGTTCACGAGCGGCTCGCCGGCGGGGCGACGGCGTCAGAAGCGCTGCGGGACGCACGGCGGACGATGCCGGACGACCCGTGCTCGTACGCGGCGGCGCGGGCGTACGTGGCCTTCGGCGCGGCCTGACCAGACAGGCGCCGAACCCCGATAATCGGGAAAAGTATCCTTCATGACCGGGCGAAGGAGAGGTGGCCGGTGCAGCACGGGGGGGTAGGCAGCCTGGTCAAGGCGGCCGCGCGCGGCGACGCGACGGCGTGGCGGGCGCTGGTCGACAGCTTCAGCAGCCTCATCTGGTCGATCGCCCGCGGGTACCGGCTTGGCTCCGCCGACGCGGCCGACGTCTTCCAGACGGTGTGGCTCCGCCTCGCCGAGCACCTGAGCCGCATCGAGAACCCCGATCACGTCGGCGCCTGGCTCGCGACGACGGCCAAACGGGAGTCGCTGCGCGTGGCGCGCGGCGGCGCCCGGACGGTTCCGATGGACGATGCGGCGCTGGCCGACCTCGCCCCGAGCGGCGAGCCCTCGCCCGAGCAGGCGGTGCTGCGGGCCGAGCAGGCCGAGCTCGACGCGCAGCTCGCGAGGCGGATGTGGCGCATCCTCGGCGAAATGTCCGGGCGCTGCCAGCAGCTCCTGCGGGTACTGATGGCGACGCCGCCGCCGAGCTACGCCCAGGTAGCCGCCGCGCTCGACCTGCCGCTCGGCAGCATCGGGCCGACCCGGGCGCGCTGTCTTCAGCAGCTGCGCATCCGGCTCGTGAGCGAGGTATCTGGAACGGGGTCACCCGCTCATAAGGACGAGGGGGATCAATGACGGAGGACGGACGTGCCGGAGCAGGGTAACGACGACGAACTCGAGCAGCAGCTCAGGGAGCTAGCAGCGCGCTTCGACCCGGTCCCCCCTCGGCTGCTCGACGCGGCGGTCGATTCCTATACCTGGCGCACGGTCGACAGCGACCTGGCCGAACTGGTCTTCGACTCCCAGGCCGAGGACCAGGCGGCGCTGGTCCGTGGCGGGGAACACGCGCGGCTGGTCTCCTTCGCGGCGGGTGACCTGGTGATCGACCTCGAGATCACCGGCGGCGGCCAGGACCGCAGGATCATCGGCCAGCTGGCGCCGCCGCAGCGGGCAGCTGTGGAGATCCGCCAGGGTTCGGACGTCACCGGCCTGGACACCGATGAGCTGGGCCGCTTCGGCGGTACGCTGCACACCGGCCCGTTCAGCCTGCGATGCCGCACCGGCGCGGAGCCCGACCGCACGGTCGTGACCGACTGGATCGCCCTGTAGCCCAGGCCGGCCGTCCTACGCCGGGCGGTACGGGAACTCGGCGGAGCGCCGCTGGAACGACAGAATCTTGGGATTGCGGATCACGCCGTCGCGGATCTCGATCGCCCGGCGGATGGTCTGGTCGCCGTCCCACGCGCCGGGCCCGCCCATCACCGTGCGCAGGTGCGGGAGCAGCGCCTCGCTGATCTCCCACGTGGCCGAGTTCCACAGGTACGACGGGCTGTGGTCGACCGCGTAGTAGTGGATGCCCTGGCCCACGTCGAACGTCGGCTCGGCGAACGAGGTGGGCCGCGCCCACTCAAAGCCCATCCCCTCGTCGCAGGACACGTCGATGAACAGGCTGCCGTGCGCGAACAGCCCCAGCTCGTCCCGCGTCACGAACATCATCGGCGCGTCGGTGTCCTGCAGCACGCAGTTGACGACGATGTCGTGCTGGGCGAGGAACTCCGCGATCGGCACGGGGCCGTTCCGCGTCCGCACCAGGATCCGCCCCGGCTCGCCGGCGGGCTCGAAGTGGACCATCCGAACCGACGGGATCGGCGAGGCGACCTGGGGCACCTGGCGGTGGGTCAGCACGGTCACGTCGAAGATCCCAAGCGCCGCGAGCGCGGTGACCGCCCCGCGGGCGGTCGCGCCGAAGCTGATCACCGCGGCCCGGAGCCGGGGCCCGTACGCCCCGGTCCTGCCGCGCACCTGCAGGGCGTGGAGCACCGAGCAGTAGCCCGCGAGCTCGTTGTTCATGTGGAAGACGTGCACGCCGAAGCTGCCGTCGGTCGTCCAGTAGTTCATCGCCTCCCACGCGATCATCGTCAGCCGGTGATCGATGCCCAGCTGGGTGACGGCGTAGTTCTGGACGCAGTGCGGCCAGCCCCACAGCACCTGGCCCGCGTGCAGCTCGGCGACGTCGTCCTCGGTGGGCTTGGGCAGCACGATCACATCGCAGCCCGCGAGGAGCTCCTGCCGCGGCCGCAGGCCGGCCACCAGCGGGCCGAGCTGCTCATCGGCCACGCCGAACCGCTCGCCGTAACCCTGCTCCAGGAAGACCCGCTCCCGCAGGCCCGCGTCGATCCGGTCCACGTGCAGCGGGTGGATCGGCAGCCGGTGCTCGTGCTCCTTGCGGGAGGTTCCGAACAGGCCGAGGCTGAGCCGGTCCATGCCTCAGGTGACCAGCGTGGTGCTCAGCACCTGCCGGACCGCTTGCACGATCTTGTCCTCGTCGGGCAGCACGTGTTCCTCCTCCGGCCCGGGCGGCGCGCCACACGCCGCCCCGCGCCTGCTCGTCAAAGCCTCAGGACAGCGCCGGCGGCTTGTCAAGCGGCCAGCGGCGCACCGGCGCGCCGGGCGCACGGGCGCCGCCTAACCGGCTGTGCCGCTCCTCGGCCTCGGCCAGTCGCTGCGCGAGCTCTTCGGCGTTGTGGGCCGTGATCAGCTCATACTGCGTGGCGTGGCCCCGGGGCGGCATCGCCCAGTAGTCACCGGTGACGCGGCCACGCCAGATCGACCACCGCGGGTACAGGCGCCTCAGCTGCTCGAGTCTGACGTCGTCGCCGTCCCCGCCTCCTGCGGCGCTCACCTCGGGGGCCGACGGACCGCGAACGTAGCAGGATGTCCCACCGGCTTACCTCCCTCGCTGAGGGCCGATGTTACGCAGCGCACATGACATATCTGCAGAACGGCGGTGCCCCGGTAGCGTTACGCGCCGCCAGCCGGGTGGTGCGTGGCTGTGGATCGCCGGTCGGCCGGACGTCGCCGGGTCGGCTGGGTCACGTGGTCATGGCCTCCAGCCGCGCGCGCTCGGCCTCGCTGAACGGCTTCGGCTTTCGCTGGCCGGAGTCCCAGCGGACCGTGACGACACGCGCCTGCGCCACGACCTCCTGTGCCGCGGTGAGGATCGTTTCCCGGGTGGTGAGGCTCGTCGTGCCCAGGCGCTCCACCTCGACCCGCACCGTCACCCGCCGGTCCGGATAGCGGACCTCCGCCCGCAGGTCAACTTCGAGCCGGACGACCACGTAGACCGGGTCGCTGCCGAGGGCCTGCGCGAAGAACGCATCCCGGCCCTCCTCGAGATAGGTCAGGAACACCGCGTGGTTGACGTGGCCCAGGGCGTCCACGTCACGCCACCTGACGTCGACCGGATGCTCGAATATCGCGCCCACGCGGATGACCGGCCCCCGGCTAGCCGGCGGGCTTCTCCCAGACCGAGACGTGCTGGCCGCTCTCGCTCGTGAAGGGCTCGCGCGTCCACCCCTCCCACCGATCGCGCAGCCGCAGCCCGGCGAGCCGGGCCATCAGGTCCAGCTCGGCCGGCCACACGTACCGGAACGGGATCGAGCGGTACTCGCCGCGGCCGTCGGTGACCTCGACGTAGTTCGAGCTCATCGCCTGCGTCGCGACGTCGTACACGTCGAACGCCCACCGCGTCGGGCTCACGTGGAACGGCACCACGTTCTGCCCGGGCGGCAGCCGCCGGAGTTCGGGGACGTGAACCTCGATGACGAAGCAGCCGCCGGGCCCGAGGTGGGCCGCGGCGTTGCGGAAGCACGCCACCTGTGCCTCCTGCGTCGTCAGGTTCATGATCGTGTTGAAGACCAGGTAGGCGACGGAGAACGTCCCGTCCACCCTGGCGGTGGCGAAGTCGCCGATCGTCACGCCGATCGCGTCGCCGCCCGGCTTGGCGCGCAGCCGCGCGACCATCGCCCGCGACAGGTCGATGCCGTGGACCGGAACGCCGCGGCGCGCCAGCGGCAGGGCGATGCGCCCGGTCCCGATGCCCAGCTCCAGCGCGCGGCCGCCGCCCGCGAGCCCGGCCAGCTCGTCCACGGCCACGTCCACCACGCGCGGCTGGAACATGTCCGCCGCGGACTCGTCATAGGCCGCGGCGACGCGCTCCCCGAAGTAGCCGTCCTCACCGCTCATCGCCCGACCGTACCGCGGAACACCCGCTTGCGTACCGTGGCGGGGAACGGGAGGCAGCGTGAGGAGGACGCGGTGGATGACTACTCGTGGGTCCACGACTTGGCGACCGTGGACCTGAGCGAACTCTCGAACCTGTACCGGGTCGCACCGCTCGGCGAGAAGCCGCCGGAGGCGCTCGCGACGGTGTTCGGCAACAGCATGTTCATGTGCTTCGTCTACGCCGGCGACGTCCTCGTCGGTGCCGGGCGGGTCTTGGCGGACGGCCTCGACTGCGCCTACATCGCCGATGTCGCCGTCCACCCGCGGCACCAGGGTCGCGGGCTCGGCAGGGCGATCATCCGGCGGCTTGTGGACTCCTCCCGCGACCACAAGAAGATCATCTTGTATGCCAACCCGGGGACGGAGAGCTTCTACGGCAAGCTCGGCTTCCTGCGCATGAACACGGCGATGGCGATCTGGTATGACCCGGCGCGCGCCATCGAGTCCGGACTGCTGAGCGCGCAGCCGTGACTGTCACCGGGCGCTGGCCCACGCGGGTCGCTAGACTCCCAGCCCGGCAGGAGGTTCACGCGATGGGCATCGTGGTGCGGTAGTGCATTTTCAGCATTCCGGCGAGATCTGGCGTGACTTCCCCGAGCTGGTGCCCGGGGCCCTGTACGCGGAGGGAATCACCGGCGACGTCGCGACCGGCTCGCGCACCGCCAAGTTCTTTGCCACCGCCCGATCCCGGCTGGCGGAGCGGCCGGAGGGTGAGCTGCCCGAGATCCAGGCGTGGCGGCGCGCCTTTTCGAAGATGGGGCTCAAGCCGACCCAGTACCGCTGCGCATCGGAATCGCTCCTGCGGCGCTTCCGCAAGGAGGGCACCCTCCCTCCGCTTCACCCGCTTATCAACGTGTGTAACGCCGTCTCGCTCGCGTTCGCCATCCCCGTGGCCGTGTTCGACGTCTCCAAGATCACTGGCCACCTGCAGGTGCGGCACGCGGCCGGCGACGAGCAGTACCTGACGTTCTCCGGGACGATGGAGCACCCCGACGTCCACGAGGTGATCTTCTCCGACCAGGCGGGCCGCGCGCATGCCCGGCGATGGACGAACCGGCAGAGCGGCCTGTCGGCCATGCAGGACTCGACGACGGCCGCCTTGATCGTCGCGGAAGCGATGCACGGCTCGGCCTCCGAAGACGTCCGGCAGCTCTCCGCGGCCCTGACCGAGGAGCTGGACGCCGTCTGGTCCGTCGCGCCGATTGCCGCGATCCTGAGCCCGTCCTCGCCGCGCTTCACGTTCGGGCGATGACCGGCGCGACCATACGAGGGGGCGCGGATGCGACCTGGTGCGCCGTGATAGACAGGCCTGCATGGCAAGGATCGTCGTCTCGGCTGAGGGCGTGGTGGATGCGCCGGCGGAGACGGTTTACCGCTATCTCGCCGACATGCGCGAGCACCACCCGCACTTCCTGCCGCCAGCGTTTTCCGACTTCCGGGTGGAGTCCGGTGGCATGGGCGCCGGCACGGTCACGCGGTTCACGGTGACGGCGGGCGGCCGCACCCGCGAGTACCGGATGCGGGTCGCCGAGCCCGAGCCAGGCCGGGTCATCACCGAGTCCGACACCGGCTCGAGCATGGTCACCACGACGACGGTTTCCGCGCGGGACGGCGGGTCCCTGGTGCGGATCTCTTCGGAATGGGACGGCGCGGGCGGGATCGGCGGCCTGTTTGAGCGCATGGTCGCGCCGAGGGTGATGCGCGGGCTGTACGCGGACGAGCTCAAGCGGCTCGACGCGTATGCGCGCGAGCAACACCGCACATGAGCGGCGGCGCCCGCGGTACACGATGAGCGGTGCCGCTGGCGGCCGGCAGACCTTGGACGGTGCCCGCTGGCGGGCGGCGCATGAGGGCACCCGGGCTGCCGACGAGACGCGCGGTGCGCATCCGCGTGTAACGCGCCGGTGCGGCCGGGCGTTTCCCGGATGTACGGCCTCTTCCAGACGAGGTCCCGGCCTGACCCCCCACGGGCTGGGACCTCGTGCTATCCGGGCCAAGCCGCGGCCACGGCCAGCTGGTCACCGGGTTGACAATAAATAACTCTCTCATTAACTATTGTCCTTGTGGTTACCGATGAGGGGCGGCTGTTCGAGGCGCTGGCCGACCCGACCCGGCGCGAGGTCGTCCAGCTGCTGAGCCAGGGCCCGCGCCGTGCCGGGGAGATCGCCGGCTCGGCCGGGATGTCCGGCCCGGCGATGAGCCGTCACCTGCGGGTCCTGCTTCAGGCGGGGATCGTCGCCGACGAGCGGCGGCCCGGCGACGCCCGGGTGCGCGTGTTCCGCCTTCGCCCCGAGTCGATGGCCGCCATCCAAGCCTGGCTGGACCAGGTGCGGGCGCACTGGGATGAGCAGCTCCGGTCGTTCAAGCGTCACGTCGAGGGGAGCCGTTCCCGATGACAAGCACGGTCGTTTCGGTCTCGGTGTGCGTGGATCCAGCGACCGCGTTCACCGCGTTCACCGACGAGCTGGACCTCTGGTGGGTGCGGGGGCCGATCAACTACTTCGACGCCGCCCGGGCCGTCGGCATGCGGTGCGAGCCCGGCATCGGCGGGCGGCTCCTCGAGGTCTACGACGAGGCGACCGGCGAGGGGCGGGAGCTCGGCCGGATCACCGTGTGGGAGCCCGGCGGCCGGCTGGCGTGGAAGAGCTCCGTCGACGACGTCGAGATCGACGTCCGGTTCCTGCCGGCGGCGGCGGGAACCGAGGTGATCGTCGAGGCGACCATTCCGGATGGCGGGGCCGACCGGGGCGGGACGGCCTGGGTCCGCGTCGTGCCGAAGTGGTTCGGGCCTTGGTGCGCCCGCCGGGGCACAGCGCCCCGGCCGCAGCGGGAACTGGCCCGGCTGGCCGTCGGCGTGTACTACGCCCGGCCGGCCGCGGCGGCGCGGTGGCTGGCCGCCGTCTTCGGGCTCGAGTCGCCGGATCCGCTTCCGGAAGAGCCCGACCCGCTTCCCGAGGGGAACTACGGGCACCCCTGGATCGAGTTCCGGGTGGGGAACTGCTCGCTGATGGTGTTCAAGCTCGAGGGCGGCGTTCCGGCGCAGGCGCCGCCGACCCACGAGACGTGGGTGTTCGTCGACGACCTCGACGCCCACCTGTCCCGGGCCGAGGCCGGAGGGGCGACGATCGTTCACGGCATCAGCCAGACCGGGTACCGCGCGTACACGGCGCTGGACCTTGAGGGATACCGGTGGACCTTCGCCCAGGCCCGGCCCCGGCAGCTCTGATCGCGGCACCGGCCCCGGTGATCGCGCACGCGGTAGGCGAGCCGCTCCGCGTGCCGGCACGCGCGGCACGCCGCCGGGCGCGGGACAATCGGGTTGATCGCATGGGCAGGCTGTGAGGAACGCCGTATGTTGCGCGGGCAGAAGGTCGGGCTCCGGGCCAGGCAGCAGGCAGACGTGGCGGTCCTGCATGCCGAGCTGTACGACGACGTCGCGACCCGCGCGAGGGCGGACTCACGTCCGTGGCGGCCGATCCCGGCGGAATCCGCCGCGTCGCCCTACGCGGGCACCGACACCGGCGACGCCGCCGCGTGCTTCTCGGTGGTGGAACTGGCCAGCGGCGAACTGGCCGGTGACGCGCTGTTGTGGGGGATCGACCCGCACAACAGGGCCGCTCATGTCGGGCTGTCACTGCGGCCCACGTTCCGTGGCCGCGGGCTGGGCACCGACGTCGTCTTGGTGCTCTGCGGCTACGGCTTCACCGTCCGCGGCCTGCACCGGCTGCAGGTCGAGACGCTCGCCGACAACGCGGCGATGATACGGGCTGCGTCGCGGGCCGGGTTCGTGGAGGAAGGCAGGCTTCGCCGCTCGGCCTGGGTCAACGGGGAGTTCGCCGACGAGGTGATCCTGGGGATGCTCGCTAGCGAGTGGCAGGCCGGCGGGTAGCGTTGCGCGGCGGGAAGGATCCAGCGATGCACGTCTTCTGCGAGACGCCGCGCCTGGTGCTCCGCCGGTTCACGGCGGCCGACGTGGACCACCTCGTCGGCCTCGACGCCGACCCCGACGTCATGCGCTTCATCACCGGGGGGATACCGACGGCCCGCGAGGAGATCGAGAACGAGGTCCTGCCCGCGTTCCTCGCCTACTACGAGCGGTTCGAGGGTTACGGCTTCTGGGCGGCGGCCGAGAAGCCGGCCGTGCCATTCCTGGGGTGGTTCCACCTGCGGCCACGCGAAGGGGCCAGCCCGGGCGAGGCCGAGCTCGGCTACCGGCTGCGCAGGCCGGCGTGGGGAAAGGGATACGCGACCGAAGGGTCACGCGCGCTGATCCGCAAGGGCTTCACCGAGTTCGGTATGCAGCGCGTGGTCGCGGAGACGATGGCGGTGAACCTGGCCTCGCGGCGGGTGATGGAGAACGCAGGCATGACGCTGGTGCGCTCCTTCCACCAGCCCTGGCCGTACCCGATCGCGGGCGACGATCAGGGAGACGTCGAGTACGCGCTGGACAAGGCCGACTGGGAGCGGCAGAACCCGACGGCGCCCCAGTAGGGTCACGGATCGTGCGGCGCGTATCGGTGGTCGGCGTCTCCGGATCGGGGAAATCGACTCTTGCCAGGGAACTCGCCGGGCGCCTTGCGGTGCCGTACGCGGAACTGGACGCGATCTTCCATCAGCCGGGCTGGACACCCCTGCCGGACGAGCAGTTCTGCGCCCGCGTGGCCGCCATCGCGGCGGGGGACGGCTGGGTGATCGACGGCAGCTACAGCGCCGTCCAGCCGCTCGTCTGGGAACGCGCGGACACGGTGGTCTGGCTGGACCCGCCGCGGCGCACGGTCATGCGCCGGATCATCTGGCGGACGATCCGCCGCGTCGCCGGCCGGGCCGAGCTGTGGAACGGCAACATGGAGCGCTGGCGCAACCTGTTCACCTGGGACGAGCAGGAGTCGATCATCTCGTGGGCCTGGCACCGCCACCCGATCTATCGGCAGCGTTACGAGGCCGCATCCCGCGACCCCCGGCACGCCCACCTCGGGTTCACGCGGGTCGCCACCCGCGCCGACGCACGCAGGCTGCTTGAGTCAGCCTGCGCGTCGTGATGTGCGGCCACGGGCACCGGGCGGCGGCGTCATCAGGGCGGCGGCCGGCGTGGTTCGCGGCATCCCGGCCCGCACTGGTGAGGGCGAAATGGCTCCTTCGTCTGATCTGGCCGGAGTTGTGACGCTGGGCAATTCCGCTTCGGCACGGCAGACTTGGCAGGGATGGAGGAGCGGCTTGACGGGGGTAATGCTGGTGGCGCTGTGCGTGTGGGGGACACCGTGCGCCGTGCTGGCGGGCCGTGGACGCCGGCCGTGCACGCCCTGCTGGGCCACCTCGCGGGTAAGGGGTTCGCGGGGGCTCCGCGGCCGCTGGGCGTGGACGACCAGGGGCGGGAAATCCTGACGTTCCTGGCCGGACAGACGGTCGGCAGCGTGCTGCCCTGGCCGGGCTGGGCCTACGCCGAGGACACCCTGGCTGAGGTTGCCCGCTGGCTGCGTGGCTACCACACCGCCGTGGCGGACTTCGTCCCGCCACCCGGGGCGGTCTGGCGTCTGGGTGCGCAATGGCGCCACGGGCAGGTCATCGGGCATAACGATGCCGCCCCCTACAACGCGGTGTGGCGGGACGGGCGGCTGGCTGGGTTCATCGACTGGGATATGGCCGGGCCCGTGGACCCGGAATGGGACGTCGCGTTCGCGGCGTTCAGCTGGGTTCCGCTGCATGCCCGGCACGTGGCCGTGCTGGAGGGCTTCACCGAGTTCAGCTCCCGGCCGCGCCGGCTGCGCAGGTTCCTGGCCGAGTACGGCTGGGCCGGGACCATCGACGGGTTCCTCGATGTGCTGCGGGCCCGGGTCGGCGCCCACGCGGCACACGTCCGCGCCCTCGCGGCCGCGGGCGATCCGCTGTTCGGCCGGCTGGCCAGGCAGGGAGTGACGGACAATCTCGATATCGCCCTGGCCGAGCTCGACCAGATCAATGCCTGACGCCGGCGTCGGGCGGGTGGCTCGCTAGCCCGGCGCGCGCCGTGGGCGCAGGCCCCGGCGCATGACCACCCGGGTCGGTGAACGCCGCACCACCTCCCGGAACCCGGCCCGCTCGTACAGGCTTCGGGAACCGAAGAACATGAAGTCGTCGTGGCTCCGCTCGGCCTTGTCGACCGGGTACGCCTCCAGCATCGTGACGCCGCTGTCCCGCGCGAAGTCCATCGCCGCCTTGAGCAGCCTGTGCTGCAGGCCCAGGCCCCGATAGGGCTTGGCCACATAGCTGCACACCACCGCCCAGACGTCGGTGTCGTCGACCGGCTTCATGACCGGAGAGCGCCGCAGTTTCAGGTAATCCTCGCGGGGGCCCAGGCTGATCCAGCCCACCGGGCTGTCGCCGAGATAGCCGACCAGCCCCGGTACGACGCCGCTGCCGACCAGCTCGCACAGCGCGCGCTTGTTCCTTTCGGTGGCCAGCCCGCTCTCCTTCCCGGTCTTGCGGTAGTACATGCACCAGCAGCCGCGCACGATCGAACCGCCCGGCAGGCCGAACAGCTCCTCGAGGTCGGGCCACGTCGCAGGGGTGAGCGGCCGCGCCTGGAACGTCTCCCGCACACGATGACCCGCCGGCTGTGGCATGTCACCAGTCAACCACCCACGGCTGGCTTCGGGGTGCGAGCATATGCCGATGGCGCAGTTCGTGGTGAGACCGGCGTCATCCGGCGACGCGCGGGCCATGGCGGAGATGTTTGCCACGGTGGCCGGCGAGCACGACGGGATCGCGACCGAGCCGCCGGTCGACGTTGAGGAGCGCGCCGCGCTCTTCGCGCGCAGCGCGGGCGAGTCGGTCGTCGCGGTCGCCGGTGCCCGGATCGTCGGGATGCTCCATATCGAGGTCAGCCGGTTCGGCTTCGGCGAGTTCGGAATGCTCGTCGACCGCGGCTGGCGGGGCCGCGGGGTCGGTTCCGCGCTGGTGGAGACGGCGATCGCCACGGCGCGCGACCGGGGCCTGCACAAGCTCTGCCTTGAGGTGTTCGCGCACAATACGGCGGCGATCGGCCTGTACCGCAAGTACGGATTCGTCGAGGAGGGGCGGCGGAGGAAGCAGTACCGGCGGGCCAACGGCGAGCTCTGGGACTCGATCATGATGGGCCTGCCGCTGTAGCGGTGCCGCGGGCACGCTCACGCCTCGCGGAGCGGCGGCGACTACTGGGTAGGGGCGCGTTCACCAGGAGGCGGCACGTGAAGACACGGATCCGGTTCGGGGTTGTGAGCGAGTCCGTCCTGGACGGCCCGGCGTGGACCGAGCACGCGCGCCGCGCCGAAGACGCGGGGATCGCTTCGCTCCTCATCCGGGACCACTTCTCGGCGGGCGCGTTCGGCCAGCAGCTGGCCCCGTTCAGCGCGCTGGCGGCCGCGGCCGCGGTGACCGAGCGCCTGCACGTGGGCACGATGGTGCTCTCCAACGACTTCCGGCACCCCGCGATCGTGGCGCACGAGGCGGCGAGCCTGCACCACCTGTCGGGCGGCCGCTTCGAGCTCGGCATCGGAGCCGGCTGGTACCAGCCCGAATACCGCGCAGCCGGGATTGGGTTCGACAGGCCGGGCCAGCGCATCGACCGGCTCGAAGAGTCGCTGACGATCATCAAGGGGCTGCTGGCCGGTCGCCGGGTGGATCACGACGGCGCCTGGTACCGCGTCGAGGGGCTGGAACTCGACGTGATGCCCGAGCGCCGGGGCCGCCCGCGCCTGCTCATCGGCGCTGGCGGGCCGCGTATGCTGCGGGTCGCCGCCCGCCACGCGGATATCGTGGGCCTGCTGCCGGCCCCGATCAAGGTGGCCGATGACCGGGACGACCCCGCCGACCGCCTCCCGCCAGCGCTGGATCGCAAACTCGCGGTGCTGCGTTCGGCGGCCGGTGACCGGTTCGGCCGGCTGGAACTCAGCGCGTTCGCCTCGTTCCGCATCACCGCGCGGCGGCGCTCTGCCACCGAGGAACTCATCGCCCGGCGTGGCTGGGGCGGCATCGAACCCGAGGCCGTATGGCAGATGCCAACCGTCTATATCGGCAGCGTCGGCCAGATCCGCGAGGATCTACGGGCGCGGCGCGAGCGGTTCGGCCTGTCCTACCTGGTCACCCCGGACCGCGACATGCCCATGGTCGCCGACGTCATCACCGGCCTGTGACGCGGGGCGCCACCAGCGTCACCCGCTGGCGGTCTCCGCGGCCTCCTGCTGCTCGACGATCTCGCCCTCGATCTGGATCTGGATCTCCTCGCTGACGACGAGCCTGCCGTCCAGGATCGCGTTGAACGTCAGGCCGAAGTCCTTCCTGTTGATCTTGCTGGTGGCGCTGTAGGCGATCCGGTGGCCCATCATGCCCGGGTCGTTGAACTCGCCGTACTTCACCACATCGAGCACCACCGCGTGGGTGTTGCCCTTGATGGTCAGGTCACCGGTCAGGGTGTAGCGGTCCTGCCCGGCCGGCTCGACGCTGGTGCTCCTGAACGTCATCAGGGGCCAGTGCTCCACGTCGAGAAAGTTCGACGAGCGGATGTCGTTGTCCCTGATCCCATTGTTGGTGCGGATGCTGGCGGTCGAGATGGTCGCCTCGACCTTTGCCGTCTCGGGGTGGTCGGGGTCGATGGCGGCGGTCGTGCTGACCTCGTCAAAGTACCCCCGTACCGTCATCATCCCCAGGTGCTTCGCGGAGAACTCGACCTGCGTGTGGTACGGATCGAGCTGCCAGCTGCCCATGGAGGCCTCCTTGTCTCGCGTCACCAGTTGGGAAGCGGCGGCGGGGCCGCCGCTCGTGTTGCTGATCCGACCCTAGCGGACACGCGGCCGCTTCTGGAGGCCGCCCTCCACATAGCTGCGCCGGCCGTCACCGGCCGGCCACGGGACCTTCGTTGTCGGTCACGTGCAGGGGAACGGGAATCCGGGCGCAGACCACGTCCGGGCGGGCGCGCAGGGCGGCGCTGAGAACGAGGTCGAAGTGGTTGTGCAGGAACTGGTAGCGCAGCCGGTCGGGAAGGGGCACCGGAATCAGCACGACGATCTGCTTGTCGCGATGGTCGCGGAGCTGGTCGATGAACGCGACGATCGGCCCCGCCACCGACGCGTACTCGGTGTGCAGCACCCGCAGGGAGCACCTCCGCCGCGGTGCGTGAAACCCCCGGGCCGGAAGCCGCGGAACCCGGACCCGCGGGCGCCGAAATCTACACCTTCAGCGACGGCTCGTCGGGCGCGGAGAGACTGAGCACGGCGCCGGCGACCGCGGGCGACTCGCTGATCTTCGCCTCGAGCGCCCGCAGCCGGACGGCGACGTGGGACTCGGTGTCGTCGCCGGTGAGATCGACGTCGCCGATCACCGAGACCCTCCGCGGCCCGACGATCTCCAGCCGCAGGTAGGTCACCCTGGCGACCTCCGGCTGATCGAGCAGCGCCCGGATGGCGGCGGCGCGCACGCGGGGGTCCGCCTCCTCGCCCACCAGGTACCGCCGGTTCCGGTTGATCAGCACGACCGCGACGACGGCGAGCAGCACGCCGACCAGGATCGAGCCGATGGCGTCCGGAACGGGGGATCCGGTGAGCTGGTGGGCGGCCAGGGCGGCCGTGGCGATGACCAGGCCGATCAGGGCGGCGGAGTCCTCCGCGAACACCGCCCGCAGCGTGGGGTCGGAGGTGGCCAGGACGTGCTCGATGAGGTCCCGCTGAAACGACTCCGCCTCGGGCTTGGCCTGCCGGACCGACTGCAGGAAGGAGGTTCCCTCCAGCACGAAAGAAACGGCCAGCACGACGTACCCGACGGCGAAGTGGCCGGCCGGCTCGGGGTGGATGAGCTCCTGGATGCCGTGTGTGGCCGACACCGCGGCGCCGGCCACGAACAGCCCGATCGCCGCGAACAGTGACCACACGTAGGCCTCCCGCCCGTGACCGAACGGATGCGCGGGGTCGGCCGGGCGGCGAGACCGCCGGTCGGCGATCAGCAGGAAGATCTCGTTGCCGGAGTCCGCCCACGAATGCGCCGCCTCGGCCAGCAACGACGCCGACCCGGTCACGACGGCGGCGACCGTCTTCGCCACCGCGATGAGCACGTTGGCGCCGAAGGCGACCAGCACCGTGACCAGGCTCTCCGACCCGCCGGGGCCGGCCGCCGCCCCGGGCACCGACCTGAACAGCACGTCGCGGGGCCGGCGGGCGGCCTCCCCCGCCACGGCGGGTGCCGGGGCCGGCTCGCCACCCTGATCGTGCGCCACCACCCAGTGGTAACACACCGGCGGCGGCGCCGGAACGGTCAGCCGCACGTTCCGATCCGCGGCGCCATTCGCTGGAGCGGGTGGTGCCAATAAGGCCAGTGTGACTGACGGGCATTGCCGTTAAAACATGGGCGGACCTTTTGACACGATTTGGCAAACAAATGGCCACATGGGGTTGCAGTCTGGGTTTGAAGCGCCCTGTGCGCGTGATCGCCGCCGATGAGCGGCCTGGTGCCCTGACCCGCATCCATCGCGTGCGCCACTGCCGTTATCCCACCTCGCTGGCGGTCGGCAGATGTCTCTGGGCGGAAGCGAGCGCGCAGCCGCGCGCCCCATCTAAGGTTCGCCTTGTCCTCTTTCAGGACTATCCGCAACCGTAAACCCTCTCCATTCACCACCGCAGTCGCCGGCCCGGCGGCCCCTTTGGCAGCCGTTTCCTCCGGCGCTGCGACCACGGCCCCGGCCCGGCTCGCCACGGCGGCCGGCCGGGCCATCGTGGCGGCGCTCGCCGCCGCTCTCATCGTGCTGGTGATCGCGCCGCTGGCACCATCGCCTGCCTCGGCGTCCACGACGCCAAGGCGGCTCATCGCACTGCGGTGGGCTGAACACCAGGCTGGGAAGTGGTATTGCTTTGGCGGGTCCGGCCCCGGGTGCTTCGACTGCTCGGGCCTGGTGATGAGGGCGTACGCGCACACCGGAGTCCGGCTGCCCCGCACCACCTACGGGATGCTGGGCAACTGGCATCTGCGCCGGATACCGGCCAGCCAGCGCAAGCGCGGCGACCTCGCGTTCTACGGCAGTGGTCACGTGGAACTGGTGACCTTCCGTGGCACCTTCGGCGCAGCGTCAGCGGGCACCCGCGTTGGCTGGCACCACCCGTCAGGCTGGTGGCATCCCACGATGTATTTCCGGATCAGATGAGATGACGGGGACATCCCAGCCCGCTACGCGGGCTGGGATTCCTCGGTGTCACGCTCGAAGGCGAGGATCCTGGCACCGGTCTTGTCGGCCCAGTACAGGCCCCAGCCGCAGAGCGCCTGGAGCAGGTCGTCGAGCCGGGCCCGTTCTTCTTGCTCGACGTCGTAGATGACCTTCGGCGGGACCTGGTCGTAAACCGTGCGGCTGACCAGGCCATCGGATTCGAGCTCGCGCAGCTGCTGGGTGAGCATCTTCTGCGTGATCTCCGGGATGAGGCGCCGCAGCTCCCCCGTCCGGCGCGGCTGCTGCAGCAGGTAGAAGAGGATGACGAGCTTCCACTTGCCCCCCACGACGCTGACCGGCGCGTCGACGGGGCACCCATAGACGGGCTGGCTGGGCATCGCGGCCTCCATAGGCACCAGAAAGTGCGTACTGGTTGTCATGGATGGTTAGTGATTCTATGTGCCCCATGACGCCACGAATAGAGCGGGTCGAGGGCACGGTCATGGCCGTGAACTCGTATCTGGTCCACGGCCCGGGCGGGATCGTCGTCGTCGACGGCCAGCTGACGGTCACCGACGCCCAAGCGGTGCGTGAAGCCATCGGGCGCACCGGCCAGGATCTGGCCGGCATCCTGATCACCCACCCGCATCCAGACCATTACGCCGGAGCCGGCCTGATCGCCCCGCCCGACGTCCCCGTCCTCGCCACCGCGGCGGTGGCTGACATCATCCGCCGGGACGACGCGCTCAAGGACGGCATCGTCGGGCCGATGATGGGCGAACAGTGGCCCACCCGGCGCCGGTTCCCCGACCAGACAGTCGAGCCCGGCAGCAGCGTCAGCCTCGCCGGCCTGCAGTTCACGGTGCATGACGCCGGGCCCGGCGAGTCCCACGCGGACTCGATCTGGTCGACGGGGAGCCGGTGGTTTACCGGCGACATGCTCTGCCCGGGCATGGACGCATACCTTGCGGATGGCCATTACCAGACATGGCTGGCCAGCATCGACCGGCTCCGCGACGCTCCGGCCGACGCCGTCTTCTACGCCGGGCACGGCGCCCCGGCGGGCCGCGACGGGATCGCCGCGCAGCGTGCCTACATCGAGGCGTTTGTCGATGCGGTCCGGCACGGCCTCAGCCTCGACGCCGGCCAGCGGCGCGGCCAGGTGCTCGCGCGGATGAGACCGCTGGTTTCCGACCACCGGCTGCAGTTCCTCATGGAGCTCAGCATCGAACCCGTCGCCGCCGCGCTGCGTGCCGCCGGAACGACCGCGACCGTCGCATGACGCCGGCCGCTTCGGGCCGGCCGGCGCGGGCTCACGCCCCGTCGGCTGCCAGACTCAGCAACATGAGCCATGACACGGTGCCGCTGGAGTTCTCCGTGCGGGGGCAGCGCATCGCGGCCGTCCTCCGCACACCACGAAGCCGACCGGCCGGCGGGGCGCCGGGCGCAGCAGGCGCTCCCGGCGTACCCGGAATCGTGCTGACCGGCCCGTTCACCGGCGTGAAGGAACAAGTCGTCGCGAACTACGCGCGCCGGCTGGCCGACGGCGGGCTCGCCACGCTCGTGTTCGACCACCGCAACTTCGGCGCCAGCGGCGGCGAGCCGCGCCAGCACGAAGACTCGGCCGGCAAGCTGGAGGACCTCCGCGGCGCGACCAGCGCGCTCGCTGCGCAGCCCGCCGTCGACGCCGACCGGCTCGGCTGCGTCGGGGTATGCCTCGGCGGCGGCTACGCCCTGCGGCACAGCGCGTTCGACCCCCGGATCCGCGCGGTCGCGTTCGTCGCCGCGGCCTTCAACGACCCGCGAGCCATGCGGCAGGGCATGGGAGCCGACGGGTACCGCGAACAGATGCGCGCCTTCGCGGCGGCCGAGCAGCGGCAGTTCAGCACCGGCGAGGTCGAGTACATCCCGGCGGTCGACCCCGGCGGCCCGGCGGCCATGCCCGGGCGCGAGCCCTGGGAGTACTACGGCACCGAGCGTTCGGCGGCGCCGGGCTGGACGAACCGGGTCACCCGCGTGTCGATACGCGAGCTGCTCACGTTCGACGCCGCGATCGGGGCCGACTTTCTCGCGGGCACCCCCGCCCTGTTCATCCACGGCCGCCGCGACGACTTCTGTTCGCCCGGTGCCGCCGACGCCATCTACCAGCGTGCCGAGACGGCCGACAAAGAGTTCCTCTGGCTCGACACGACCAACCACATCGATCTGTACGACAACCCCGGCTTCGTGGACCCGGCCGCCGCCCGCCTCGTCGGCTGGCTGACCGAGCGCCTGTGAGTCGGCCCGGCACTCGCGCGGCTCATGGCGCGTCAACCGCCGCGAACAGCTGCCAGGTGCCCGGCACTCCCCTGAGCGAATGGACGCCCCTGTCCTCGAACGAAATACCGGAACCGAGCACAAGCGCCCTGACCACGTCGGTGACGAGGACCTCACCGGGAGTCGCCCGCGCGGCGACCCGCGCGCCGACGTGAACGGCGAGACCGGAGACCGAATCCTGCCGGTGCTCGACCTCACCGGTGTGCAGCCCGGCCCGGATCTCCAGCCCAAGATCGCGGACGCGGTCGCGGACGTCGCACGCGCACCGTACCGCGCGCGCCGGCCCGCTGAACGTGGCGAGAAAGCCATCGCCGGCGGTGTCTATCTCCACGCCGCCGAAGCGGCGCAGCGAAGCCCGCACCTCCGAGTGATGGCTCTCCAGGATATGGCGCCACCCCCGGTCGCCGGCCTGGTCGGCCTTGACGGTGGAGTCAACGATGTCGGTGAACAGCACCGTCGACAGCGTCCGGTCCGGATCGACGCTGCCCCGCGCGCCGGTGAGAAATTCCGCGATCTCCCCCAGCATGGGGTCGGGGTCGCCGAGGAACGGAAGCACGTCGTGCCCGGGCAGCTCGACGTACCGCCCGTGCGGCGTGAGCTCCGCCGCGGCACGCACCGACTTCGGGTCGATCATGACCGCGTTGGCGCGCTCCAGAAACAGGGTGGGGGCCTGCACGCACCGGAACACCGGGCGCAGGTCAGCCTCCGCCCCCCACCGCAGCAGCGTGGCCGCGGCATTCGGCGTCGCCGATAGCCGTTCCCACCGGCGCCACCAGGTCCGCAGGCGGGGATCACTCGCGTGGTGCGGCGCAGCGAGGTCCAGCATGTTGCCATTGCCCCACCCCTGCTCGATCGTGTCCCAGAGCAGCGCCATCTGGATCGGGTCGGCTTCAATCGCGTCCGGCGTCGTGATGAGCGTCATCGCCGACAGCACGAGTGCCGAGATGCGCTCCGGGTTGATCGCCGCGAACATGGCGCCGATCCCGCCGCCGTCCCCCCAGCCGACGAAGGCGGCCTGCTCGGATCGCGCCGCGTCCATGACGGCGCCCACGTCTTCGGCCCTCTCCTCCAGCGTCACGGTCCCCGACACCCGGTCCGAGAGCCCGGTCCCGCGCTTGTCGAAGATGATCACACGGCCTATGCCGGCGAGGCGTTCGAGGAAGTAGGCGAGCTCCGGCAGCTCCCACATGACCTCGAGATGGGTGACCCATCCCATCGTCATCACGATGTCGCGCTCGCCCTCGCCGAACACCTGGTAGGCGATGTCAACATCACCGGAGCGCGTGAACCGAGTCTCGGCAGTCCTCGGCATCGAAGACCTCCACGGTCGCCCGCTGGTCAGTACAAGCTCAGGGCCCGGCCGGACGCGGCCGAACCGGCCGGTCCTCCGATCCGTGCGGGCCGGGGCGGGCAGCCGGGCGCTTTGCTGACAGGCCCCAGCCGTGGATCGTTGTGGTGCGCGCTGCGGATCCCGGCGTCCGGCACGCCGGAAATGCTTGGGGCGGAAACCGGCCGGAACACCCGTGACCGGCGGCGCGATCCGATTCCGCTCTTAACCAGCGACGATACCTCACCCGTCACGGCGCCGAAACGGCTGGCACGCACCACCGCCACGTACCAGCGGCGCCCGGCCCGGTGGCACCGGCTAGCACGCGGGCCGGGCCTGGCCGCCGCGCCGGGCCCTGAGGTTGCGGTTCTTGATGAGGTTGCCGCACACCGCCATCTCGCACCAGGCTCCCCGGCGGGTGTGGGACCGGTCGTAGAAGGCCCAGCGGCAATCGCGGTTCTTGCACGCCTTCAGCCGGGCCCAGGTGCCATCGTGCTGAGCGTCGCGAATGATCAGCAAGAGACCGGCCAGCCCGCCCGCGAGCCGGTCGCCGGGCGCGGGAGCAAGCTCGACGCTGCCCGCCGCGCCGATCGTGAGCCGGAGCCGGGACCGGCACGCCAGCGCCTCGAGCGGGCGAAGGTCGCTGGGCGCGGGGGCGGGCCCGACGCCGTTCGCGGCGAGCAGGGCCCGGATGCTCTCGCGGACCTCAAGAGCGGTGCGCAGCTCCGGAGCTCCGGCGGTGTCCTGCGGCGCCAGCAGCCCGGACCGGCGCAGCCACTCGTTGGCAGGGCCGGGGTCGGCCAGCAGGTCCGTGCCCCGGTCGAGGTCCAGCGTGTTCACGAACGACTGCACGAGCAGCAGCGGCGCCGGCGCCGGCTTCCGTTCGCCAGCCGGGACCCAGGCGGGTAGCGTCACCGCATCAGCGTACCGCACGCGTGACCAGTTAAATCCTTTGACCGGTCACGCATGACCAGCATAGCCTGTTGAAAGGTCACGCCACGGCCCCCCGGGCCGGGTGGCCGGAGGTGCCCGATGCTCGTGCTACTGCAAGACGGCTGTCCCGTCCCGGCCGACGTCCGTCCCTGGGACCGGCTCCTGGTCCGGCTGCGCGCGGCCCGTCTCGACGGCGACCTGGCCGCCGGGGCATCGCCCGACGCGACCGTGGGCCTGTCGCTGCGGGCCCGGATGCTGGTGCGGATGCCCGCCCGGCGCGCGCTGGCCAGGGCCGTGCAGCGCGTCCTGGCCGAGGCCGCGCTGGGGCCTGCCGCCGATCGCCTGCCGGTGCCGGTCTGCCGGGACCGGATCGAGGGCTGCTCGGCGGAGCTCCTGGACCTGATCCGCCGCCTGCTCGCCGCCGGCCCGGTCTCCGCGCAGGGAGTTGCCCAGGCCAGAGCCCTGCTTACCAACGCCAGCAGCCCCATCTACCACCGGGCCAGCCGCGATAACCTGCGGGCCCGGGTTCTCACCGCGATGGATGCCCTGGCTCCTTGTTAGGCACACGCGGCACAGGGTAGGAGTTGCGGCGCGACGGTACAGCGCCTGTGCGCCGGGCGGAGGGATCAGATGGCTGAGAGCAAGTTCGCCTCCGTCGACGACTACGTCTCCTCCTTCCCGGCCGACGTCCAGGTGATCCTCCAGCAGGTCCGCCGGAAGATCCTGGATGCCGTGCCCGCCGCCGGGGAGACGATCAGCTATCACATCCCGACCATCACGCTGGGCGGCAAGCCCTTGCTGCACTTCGCGGGCTGGAAGCGGCACATCAGCCTCTACCCGGCGCCGGCCGGCGATGAGGCCTTCGAGCGCCGGCTCGGGCCGTACCGAGCCGAGCGGAGCACCGTGAAGTTCCCGCTGTCCAGGCCCATCCCCTACGACCTCATCGAGCAGATCGCCCGGCTGCGCGTGGAGCAGCGCGAGCGCAGCGGTTAACCCCGGGCACTGGCCCGCCCGTTAGCGCCAGTGATCAAGCGGTACGGGGCCACCGCCGAGGATCGTCCGGATCGCGAAGGTGCTGCGTGCCTCGATGACCGACGGGATCGTCAGGAGCTGGCCCAGCAGCAGCTGCTCATAGCTCGCGAGGTCGGGCACCGCGGCTTCCACCAGGAAATCCTCGGTCCCGGAGACCAGATAGCAGGCGACGACGGACGGGATGGCCAGCAGGGACCGCTCGATCCGCTCCGAGGTCTCCTGCGAGTGCCCCTCGACCCTCAGGCCGATGAAGACGGTCAGCCCGAGCCCGGCCGCCGCCCTGCTCACCTCGGCGTGGTACCCGGCGATGATCCCGCTTGCCTCTAGCGCCCTGACACGCCGCAGGCACGCCGATGGCGACAGGGCGACGGCATCGGCGAGGTCCACGTTCGCGATCCGGCCATCGCGCTGGAGCTTGGTGACGATGGCACGATCCACGCGGTCTGGTATGTGCTCCGGCATGAAACCACGATACATCCCGATGCAGCACAACGATATTGCGCCTCCGACCGTCACTGGCGTCATATTTGCCATCGTGTTCGAGGCCTTTTAGGCCAGGCTGAAGGCATGACACAGTCATCCGCGTTCCGGCCCCCCGGGCAGCAGCGCCTGACGACCTCGCGCGGTGCCGCGCTCTACATCGGCGCCCTCCTCGGCCCTGGTCTCCTGCTCCTTCCCGGTCTCGCCGCCGCCGAGGCCGGGCCCGCGTCGGTCCTGGCCTGGCTCGCCCTGCTCGGCCTGTCCGGCCTGTTCGCCGCGGTTTTCTCCGCGCTCGGCCGGACCGCTCCCTCGGCGGGCGGGGTCATGGGATACGTGGCCGCCGGCCTGGGCCCGCGGGCCGGGCGCATGGCCGGCTGGTCGTTCCTGGCAGGGGTGGTCTGTGGCGCTCCCATCGTCTGCCTCATCGGCGCCAGCTATATCACCGGGCTCACCGGCGGCGGCTACCTGGCGCGCGCGATCGTCGCTGCGATGCTGTTGCTGACGTTGCTCGTGCTCGCGGCCGGCGGCCTCCGGGCAAGCGCGGGCGCCCAGCTCATCCTCGTCAGCCTGCTGATCGGCGTGGTCGTCGTGGCCATCGCCGGGTCGTCCGCCTCGGCGCGCACCGCCAACTGGGTCCCGTTCGCCCCGCACGGCTGGCTGTCCATCGGGCACGCGGCCACCACGCTGATGCTGTCGTTCGTCGGCTGGGAGGCCGTCGCGCCGCTGACGACGCGCTTCGCGGACCCGTCCCGGCAGCTGCCGCGCGTGGTGGCCATCGCGCTGGCGACCACGACCGTGCTCTACCTGAGCCTTGCCATCGCCACGATCGGTGTGCTCGGGCCGGGAGCGGGTACCACCGTCCCGCTGGCCGACCTGCTGCGCCGCGCCATCGGGCCGGCCGGCACGACCGCCGCGGCCGCCGCGGCGGTCGTGCTGACGCTGGGCGCGACGAACGCCTATGTCACAGGCGCCGCGGCCATGGCACGGCAGCTGGCTGGCTCGCCTCCCCCCGCGGGCCGCCATCCCCGGCCATCGCCCCGGTTCCTGGCGGCGATCGCGGCGGCTGGCCTGCTCCTGATGACGCTCTACGGGCTGCGGCTGGTGGGCACGGCGTCGCTGGTCGCTGTGCCGACCGCCCTGTTCCTCGCCGTCTACCTCGCCGGCATGGTCGCCGCCACGCGGGTGCTGCGCGGCCGCGTGCGCGTGGCCGCCGTCCCCGCCGCGCTGGCGGTCATCGTCATGCTGGCCTACTGCGGCTGGGCCCTCGCCGTGCCCGCCGTCGTCGCGCTGGCCGCCGGCTGGCGCGGCGGCCCGCGGCGGCGGCACCTCGAGCTTGCGGCCTCAGCTAGCCCGCCCGCTCAAGGAGCCGCCCACCGCGAGTGCCGGCCCGCGGCCTGACGCGGTCCCTACGCCGAGGGCGCCGAGGGTGAGGAGGGAGCTGACCCCAGGACCTTGGCCTTCTCGCGCTCGAACTCCTCGGGGGTGATGACTCCCCGGTCGCGGAGGTCGGCCAGCTTCGTGAGCTGGTCCGCCGTGTTGGCCGGCCCGGTCGCCGCGGCCTGCTGGACGTACTGGCGGAACTCCGCGTCCTGCTGCCGCTGATCCTGCACCGCCCGCTCGTGCATCGAGCTGCCGCGGACGATCAGGTAGACCAGCACACCGATCAAGGGGATGAACAGCACGAACAGGAACCACAGGGCCTTGGCCCAGCCGGACAGGTCCCGACTGCGGAAGATGTCGATGAAGATCCAGATCAGAATCCAGATCCAAATCACCCACAAGAAGATCTCGAAGATCGTCCAGAACACGTTCAACAACGGATAGGACGAATTAGCGGCCAGTGGCATTTCTCCTCCTTTTGCGGCAGGGGAGCCGCTTGCGATCGCGCCGGGAAGTCTGCTGGCGATCCGCCGACGGGCCTCTGCCTTGAACAGGCTCAGGATTCGCCCAGAAGTGGATCATCGGCATCACCCAGCACGGGTGAGACAAATGACCCCTCTGCCCCACCTGTCAGCGAGCTATGTTCTCGCTGCGCCCGCCGCCCGGTCAAGTCGGGAGTCGCCGGACCACCCGGGTGCACGCGGACGGGACGCCCGTATCAGCCCGGCAGGCTCTCGACCGCGCCGGCCGCGATGGCGCTGACGAGCCGGGCGTGGTCGCGCGCGTTCTGGTCGGCGTACCGGCGGGGGGGG
>Ga0081540_1000177_pt1 | contig 66969 bp, 60 predicted proteins | sample TabmetS2T1R1_FD_71024 | JGI IMG/M metagenome (GOLD analysis project Ga0081540, IMG submission 71024) | Tabebuia heterophylla rhizosphere microbial communities from the University of Puerto Rico - S2T1R1 | ecosystem: Host-associated > Plants > Roots > Rhizosphere ...
CAGCCACTTCGACGCCGTCGCCACCCAGCGGCTGATGTCGCGCCGGCCGGACCTGCGGGTCGCCCGGTTCGCCGACATCCAGCTGGTCACCCTCACCATCGGCGACGAACAACGCGCCCGCGAGTTCGTCGCCCGCACGCTCGGCCCGCTGGCCGGCGCCGACCGCGAACTGCGCGACACCCTGGCCGTGTACATCGGCGAACAGTTCAGCGCCGCCCGCACCGCCCGCGCCCTGTACACCCACCGCAACACCATCCTCAACCGCCTCCACCGCGCCCAGCAACTGCTCCCAATCCCTCTCACCGGCCACGGCCTCGAAATCGGCGTCGCCCTCGAAATCGCCCAATGGCTAGGCACCCAACCCGAACACGGCAGCACCACCCATGACAGATCGCCCACAGCAACCTGACCCGGTTCACCAAGGCGGCCGATCCGGCCCCTATGCGCCTGAACCTGACCCGCTGCTGTCCGTCCTTCCCTGCCCTTCACCACAGCGATCGCCGCGACCCACCTGGGGCGCCTGCCTTGGCGAGGACTTCCAAGCCTATGTAGCGCCGTGCTTCGGTGCCCGTCTGCGGGTGATCTCGTAGGACTTCGCGAGCACCGCCCACCGGCGTTAGGAGCGAGCGGGCGGCCAGCGGGCGGCAGTCATCGCTCTTCGCCGCGCAGCGCGGCCAGCAGCCCCTCGAAGTCCTCGCCGCACGGGCCGCACGCCCGCAGGTGCGCGGCAATGCCCGGGTAGCGTTGGTTCGCGGGGGCGCCGGCGGTGGTCAGCTCGGCGTAGATGTGCAGCATCTCCATCGCCTCGGCGCATCCCACGTCGCGCGGGTCCGTGCGCAGGAAGCGATCGAGCGCTGACCAGCCGTCCATAAACCCCTCGAAAAGTGATCGCCGATATACCCGTTAGCGGCAAGAGCGGCCCGCAGCTTACGCCGGGCGTCGAACAACGTCTTGTAAATCGCGTTGCGGTTAGAGCCCAGCTCGATGACCAGCGTATCCAGTGGGACACCGTTGAGCACGATCGCGACGAAGACCATGCGCTGGTGCGCGGTCAGCCGTTCATCTACGGCCCGGTGGACCGCGCCGAGCAGATCCCGCCACTCGGCCTCGCGGGCGGGGTCGAAGCCGAACCGGTCCGGCAGCCGATCCCAGTCCTCGGCGTCCAGCGCGATGGCCGGGTTCCGCCAGAAATGCCGCCCGATCTTGGCCGACACCTCGAAGATGACGAACTTATAGGCCCAGGTCGTGAACCGGCTCTCTCCACGGAACTGCCCGAGCTTGCCGGTAATGGCAACCAGCGCATCGGCCGCCGCCTGATAGGCGAGGTCATCAAGCTCGGGGCCGGTGACCCGCAGCCGCGGGCCGCGCCGCCGGACCTCACTCTGCGCGATCCGCAGCAGCATCTCATGCAGCCGGGCCAGCGCAGCCTCCCGCGGCGGGCCGGCACCGGCGAGCACCCGCAGCCATTCGGCTGACTCAGGATCAGGCCGGGCGGCGGCACGGGTCCCGCCCACCCCAGCATCCGCCGGGACCATGACCACGATGGTAGATGTGCGCCGCGCAGGACGTAAGATCCGGGGCGCCGCCGACACCAACAACGCGTGAGCGAAACAGCACGGCGGCATCTGGCCGCTCGCCAGGTCCGACTCCGCCGGAGGGCAACGACGACGGCCGGGCGAGCACTCGACTTCGCCCACAATCTCGAAACGACTCGGGGCCGCGTGAACTGGCTCGCGGGCGCGGCCGACCTTGCGCCGCAGGGCACCGCCGCGCAACCGAACCTCCCGGCGCCCACCGGGTAGAGCCCGCCAAGGGAAGGGAGCCCGAGATGGCTGAGAAGGACAGCGGACACCGCCGCGGCGGGCGGCCGGGCGGGCGTTGGTCGCCGAGCCGACTCGCCCGCAAGCACCCGGTCATCAGTGCCTCTGCCGCGTTCATCGGCGTCGGGTTGATCGTCTTCGTCCTGGTGTGGTTCCAGCCGCAGAAACTCTTCTTCAACCAGACCGTCAACGAGCCGGTACCCGGGGTCATCCAGACAGCCCCGGCCGGGGACACCAGCCCCAACGCGCCGGCTGGCCAATCCTCACCGCCGGCCCTGCAGGCCCTGCGCTCGGGCAGTTTCCGCAGTCTTGAGCACGCGACGACGGGCATGGCCATCGTGCTACGCGGTCCCGGCGGAAGCCTGATCCTGCGGCTGGAGCGTCTGAACACCTCCAACGGCCCGGACCTGCGGGTGTACCTGTCCCACGTCCCAGCCAGTGGCGACTTGCACGCATACCGGACCGGATTCATCGACCTGGGCGCGCTCAAGGGCAACCGCGGCAGCCAGAACTACGCCATCCCGGCGGGCACGAGCCTGCCGGCATTCAAGAGCGCCGTCATATGGTGCCGCCGGTTCGCAGTCGGATTCGCCGTCGCCCCGCTGTCACCCGGAGTCCTCTCAACGCCCCGGTAGAGCACTGCAGCTCGATGAGATCCACGTTTCACAAGGAGACGCGATGACTGACTCATGCGACGTCATGGTGATCGGCGCGGGCCCGGCCGGCGAACACGCCGCCGGCCGGCTGGCTGACGGCGGCCTCTCCGTCGCCGTCGTAGAAAAAGAGCTGGTCGGCGGGGAGTGCACCTACTGGGGCTGCATCCCCTCCAAAACGCTCATCCGGCCGGGCGATGTGCTGGCCGCGGCGCGGCGTGCGCCGGGCGCCGCGCAGGCGGTCACCGGCCGCCTCGACACCGCTGCCGCTTTCGCACAGCGCGATTACATGACCTCGAACTGGCGTGATGATGGGCAACTGCCCTGGCTGGAGAGCAAGGGCATCGAACTGATCCGCGGTGCCGGTCGCCTCGTGGGGGAGCGGGCCGTCGAGGTCAAGGCCGCCGATGGCACCACCCGGCGGCTCAGCGCGGCCCGGGCGGTGGTGCTGGCCACGGGCACCAGTCCTCTCATTCCCCCAATCCCGGGCCTGCGCGAGGCGAGTCCCTGGGACAACCGGGCGGTCACCAGCACGAAGGAGCTCCCTCGACGGTTGCTTGTGCTGGGTGGCGGTGCCGTGGGCGCCGAGATGGCCCAAGCGTTCAAGCGCCTGGGCTGTGAGGATGTGGTGGTCCTCGAGGGTGCGGAGCGGCTGCTCGCGCGTGAAGAACCGTTCGCCGGCGAGGAACTGCGCGCCGCCTTCGAGGCCGAGGGCATCACGGTCGTGACCGGGGTTCGTATGACCGCTGCCCGCCGCCTGGGCCGCGACGGCCCGGTGGTGGCGACGGTGGCGGACGGGCGTGATTTCACCGGCGATGAGATCTTGGTGGCGGTGGGCCGCAGGCCCGCCACCGCCGACCTCGGGCTCGAGCATGCCGGGCTCGAGCCCGGGCGTCCCGTCCGGGTGGACGGGCAGCTGCGGGCGGTCGGCGTCGATGGCGGGTGGCTGTACGCGATCGGCGACTGCAACGGGCTCGCACCGTTCACCCACATGGGGAAGTACCACGGGCGGATCGCCGCGGCGGCGATTCTCGGCCGCGATGTGGCCGATGTGGCCTCCCACGGCATCGTGCCCCGGGTGACGTTTACCGACCCGCAGGTGTGCGCGGTCGGCCGGACCGCCACTGAGGCGAGCGCCGCGGGCCTGCACGTGACGGTGGTCAGCACCCCGACTGGCGGAGTTCCCGGCGCATACACGCAAGGCGATGGCATCCGCGGCACCAGTCAGCTGGTGATCGACGACGACCGCAGGACCGTGGTTGGCGCTACCTTCACCGGCCCGGGCCTGCAGGAGTTGCTCCATTCGGCGACGGTCGCGATCAGCGGGGGTGTGACCGTCGACCTGCTGTGGCACGCCGTGCCGTCATTCCCGACCGTCAGCGAAGTGTGGCTCCATCTGCTTGAGGCGTACGGCCTGTAATGCTTAACGAAGGGACCGTGATGAAGAGCTTGCCGATCGGCGACTATGCCCTGCTGTCGGACTGCCGTTCGGCGGCGCTGGTCAGCCGGGCCGGCTCGGTGGACTGGCTATGTCTCCCGCGTTTCGACGCGCCGGCCGTGTTCGCCCGCATCCTCGATTCCGGCGCCGGGCAGTTCGCGATCCGGCCGGCCGTCGACTTCGACACCAGTCGCGCGTATGTGGACCAGACCATGGCGCTGGAAACCACGTTCCGGACGGCCACCGGTACGGCGGTGCTGACCGATGCCATGGCGGTTGGCCGCAACGACCGCGGCCACGACCTGGGAGCCGGGTCCCCGGGAGTTTTGCTGCGCCGCCTCGCCTGTACCGACGGGGAGCTGGAGGTCGAGGTCACTTATGCGCCACGTCCCGAATACGGCCTGATCCATCCGATCCTCGAGCCGGTGCCCGGTGGTCTGGCCGCCCGCGGGGGGGCCAGCCGGCTGCTGCTGTCCGGGCCGGCCGCGTTCCGGATCGACGGGGCAACCGCTACCGCGCGCCTGCACGTGACGGCGGGCCAGACCGTTGGTTTCGCGCTGGCCCACGGGCAGATGGGCGGGCCGCCGCTGGCTGGCTGGGGCGCCGGCGAGATCGCCGCCCGAATGGAGGACACCCTGGAAGGGTGGCGCTCGTGGTCGGTGATCCACCAGACCTACGAGGGCCCGTGGCGGGACCTGGTCCACCATTCCGGCCGGGTGCTGCAGGCGCTCACCTTCGAGCCGACCGGCGCGATAGTCGCCGCGCCCACCACGTCGCTGCCGGAAACCGTCGGTGGCGAGCGTAACTGGGACTACCGCTATACCTGGGTCCGCGACGCCTGCCTGACCATGGAAGCCCTGTGGGTCGCGGCATGCCCCGATGAGGCCAACAAGTTCTTCGCCTTCCTCGCCGATGCCGCGGCGTCCCAGCTGCGGCGTGGGGTGGATCTGCAGATCATGTTCGGGATCGGCGGCGAACGCGACCTTTCGGAGCGGGAGCTGCCGCACCTGGCCGGCTGGCGGGCCAGCCGCCCGGTGCGGGTCGGCAACGGCGCGTGGCGCCAGCGCCAGCTCGACGTGTACGGCGAGCTCCTTGGCGCCGCCGAGCGGCTGGTCCAGCAGCTCGGAAGGCTCGACCCGGTCACACAGCAGTTCCTGGCCGCCGCCGCTGACACCGCTGCCAGCCGGTGGACGGAAAAAGACCAGGGCATCTGGGAGATCCGGGGCGAGCCACGGGACTTTCTGTACTCCAAGCTGATGTGCTGGGCGGCGCTGAACCGCGCGATAAAGCTGGCGCCCCAGCTCGGCGCCCGGCACCGGGCGGGCGAATGGGCGAAGGCCCGCGACGAGATCCGCGCGGCCATCCTCACCCGCGGCTGGAGTGAGAAAGCGGGCGCCTTCACCCAGGCCTTCGGCAGCGACGACCTGGACGCGTCCAACCTGATGCTGGCCATCACCGGCTTCCTGCCGGGGGACGACCCGCGGATGAAGGCGACGATCGACGCCATCGCGGCCCGGCTGACCGACAAGCGCGGCCTGGTCTACCGCTACCTCGCTCACGACGGCCTGGCCGGCGGGGAGGGAACCTTCCTGCTCTGCACGTTCTGGCTGGCGCAAGCGCAGGCCCTGGCGGGCGAACTGGACCAGGCCACGGCGACGTTCGAGCGGGCGGCGGCGGTGGCCAGCGACGTGGGCCTGCTGGCCGAGGAGATCGACGCGGCCAGCGGAGAAATGATCGGCAACTTCCCGCAGGCGTTCAGCCATATCGGCCTGGTCAACGCCGCCTGGGCGATCGCCCAGGCCCAGGAACGCGCCGCCCCCACGTCCCGGTGGCGGCCGGTCCCCACGACGCGGCGGTGGACGGGAGCTGACCCGTGGCCCGGCCGCCTCGGTAGTTCGCCCGACGTACTTTCCGGGGACGAGCGCCGCGGCTAAGGGCACATGGCGAAGTTGCCGTAGTTCACCCGATAGCGGCCCGGCGCTGGCCGCTCTTAACGTCAAGGCATGTCACACGCCACCAAGCCGGCCCGCTCTGTGGCGGCCGGCCCGCCCGTTGCCGCCAGATCGCCGCTCCGCTGGATCCCCAGCTGGCTGCGGCCCGGCTGGAGCCGCCTGCCCGGTCATTGGCCGCGGCCCGCGGTGACGGGCGGCCCCATAGCGCTACGCGACGGGTCCACGGTGCTGATACGGCAGGTCCAGGTCGCCGACGCGCCGCTTTTGGCCGACGGCTTCACCCGGCTCAGTCCTCAGTCCCGCCGGATGCGGTTCCTGGCAGGGAAGGATCAGTTGTCCGCGGCGGAGCTGCGCTACTTCACCGACGTCGACCACCACGACCACGAGGCGCTGGGCGCTGTGGCTCAGGCCGACGGGCGCGGCGTGGGCGTCGTCCGCTACATCCGGGACGCTGGCGACCCGCATGCCGCCGAGATCGCCGTCACCATCGTCGACGACTGGCAGGGCCGGGGACTGGGCACCGAGCTGCTGACGCGGCTGTCTGACCGTGCCCGTTCCGAAGGCATTCACCGCTTCACCGCGCTGGTCGCCGATGACAACATCGCGATGGCCGCCCTGCTGCGGAACATGAGCGCCCGCCTTGTCGGCCGCGGTCCGGGCACCGTCGAGTACGAGATCACGCTGAATCCTCCAGGGAACGGCATGACCACACCAGCCGCGGGCCCCCGGCACAACCCGGCTGAGCTGGAATACGGCATGGCGCTCAGTGGCCCGACCGGTCATGGCTGAGTGCGCAAGTACCGGTAACGGACGCTTCGGAACCCGACGACCTTTTCTCCGATATCGAGGAATTGCTGTCAGAATAGGTTGATGGCACAGGTACTGTGCCCGGTCGTGATCGGCAGGGACGCCGCGCTGGAGGCGGTCGACGCGGCGCTGACGGCCGCTATGGCTGGGCACGGCGGATGTGTAGTGATCACCGGGGAGCCGGGGATCGGCAAGTCGCGGCTGGCCCTGGAGACGGCAAGCCGGGCGGCCAGCCGTGGCATCCCGGTCGTTACCAGCCGGGCGGTGCCGCAGTCAGCGACCGCTGCTTACCGGCCGCTAACGGACGCGCTTGTGCAGCTCCTCCGGGACCGCGCCGTTCCCGATGACCCGGCGATGGAGCCCTGGCTGCCCGCGCTGAGCGCGCTACTGCCCGGGATGGCTGGCCGCGCTCCGGCGAGCGGACAGGTCTCACCCGGGATCCGCGGTGAGGCCCTGATCCAGCTTCTTCGGCGCCTCGTGCCGCAGGGCCTGGTCATTGTGCTGGAGGACCTGCACTGGGCGGACCCGGACACCGTGGCCCTGATCGAGTACCTTGGCGAGCACCTTGATGGCGAGTCGCTGCTCTGTGTGCTTACGCTGCGCGGCAACCGGCCATCGGCCGCACTCGAAGTGGCCCGTCGGCAGCGGGGCCGGCCCGGCGTGCTTCACCTCGGTCTTGACCGGCTCAGCGACGAGGACATGGCGCGCATGGTCCATGCCTGCATCCCGGGGGCGGGAGCGGAGCTCCTGCGCCGGGTGCAGGCCTCCGCCGAAGGCGTACCGCTACTGGTAGAAGATTTGCTGGCGTCGCCCGGGCTGCCGGAGTCGTTCACTGAGACGGTCCGCGAGCGCCTGGCCGGGTTCAGCCAACCGCAGCGATCGGTGATCGAGGCCGCTGCCATCCTCGGCCGCCACTTCGACTGGGAACTGCTCCCGGCCGTGAGCGGCCAGACTATGGCCCTCGTGGGGGAGACGCTCGGGCTCGCTGTCGAGCAACTACTGGTAAGCGCCGACGGCACTGCCTTCCGCTTTCGGCACGCGCTGACCCGCGAAGCGGTGCTCGATACCATGCTGCCACCCCGCCAGCGGGCCCTGGCTTCGGCGGCGCTCGCCGTTCTGGACGGCGCGCACGCGCGTCTGGAAGGCGATCTGCGCGAGCTGGCCGTCGAGCTGGCGAACCGCGCCGGGGACCGCCGCCGGGCCGGAACACTGCTGAGCGAGTCCGGCGGTCAGGCGCTGGCCTGGGGGGCGCTGGCCACCGCGATCGGTACTCTACGGCGCGCCGCTGACCTCCTCGAAGGCACTGCCGAGCGGGAACAGGCGGAGCTTCTGCTTGTCGAAGCTCTGGCCCTGGCCGGCCGCGTTGATGAGGCAGCGGCGGCTGGCGGCCATCTCATCACCCGGCTCGGGACCGAGGCGGCGGAACTCCGGACGGAGGTTCACCTTCGCCTCAGCCAGGCGGCGGTGGGCGCCTCGCGGTGGGAGATGGCTCGTCACCACCTCGGTGCCGCCCGGCGCCTGGCCGGAGCCGCCCCCCCGGCTGGCGTGCGCGCCCGCATGGGCGTCATCGATGCCGGGGTGGCCCTCGCCGCCGATGACCTCGATGGGGCCCGGCTTTTCGCCGAGGACGTCCTCGCCGCTCGCGGCAGTGCTCCGGATGTCCGCTGTCATGCGCTGGAGCTCATCGGCCGGAGCCACCGACTGCGTGATCTCAGCGCCGCCCGTACGGCGTTCGAGAGCGCGCTGGTCACCGCGGAGGCAGCCGGCCTGCCGTTGTGGCGGCTGCGCGCCCTGCACGAGCTGGGCACGATCGACCTACTTGATCATGCCGGAGTGGAGCGGTTGTCCGAGGCGCGGCGCGCTGCCGAGCAGATGGGTGCGCTGAGCACCGTGGCGATTCTGGATCTCCAGCTCGCCGCGAGCTTCACATGCCGCTGGGAACTGGACACGTGTGATGCCCACGCGCAGGCCGCCGTCGATCTCGCCGAGCGGCTCGGCCTGCACCAGGTCCGGGCCAAGGCGCTGGCGGTACTTACCGGCAGCGCCAGCATGCGCGCCGACGCCGCGCAGACAGACGGCTACGCCGCCCGTGCCATCGCGGCCGCTCCGGACGACCAGATGGTCGAGGGCATCTGCTGGGCCAGCCGGGGAGCGGTGGTTCTGCTCGGCGGCGAGGCCGCGGCGGCCGTGGAACCCTACGCCGGGGGGATGGCGATCCTGGCCCGCCTCCCGCATGCCGAACCCGCGGGGCTTCGGGCGCTATGGCCGCTGCTCCTGGCCTCACTTGGTGATCACCGGGCGGCACGGGCTATCGAGGAGGCGCGCCGGCTGGGTGTCGGTGCCATCCGCTCCAACCGGAGTCTTATCGGCTATGCCGAGGCGGTTCTGGCCGGGCGAGCCGGGCAGCGGCAGCGGGCCAACGAACTGGCGGCGGGCTGCGATGTTGGCTTCGCGAACTGCGAGGCCTGGGGTGAGCTGGCGAGGTTTTGCGCCGCCCCCGCTGCTCTCGCGGACGGATGGGGCGACCCGCTTCGCTGGCTCGCCGAGGCCGAGACAGGATTTGATCGCCGGGACCTGCCCCGCCTGGCCGAGCGCTGCCGCGAACTGCTCAAGGAGGCGCAGCCCAATCCCTGGGTGGACGAGGGAATAACCGCCAGGGAGGCGGACGTGCTGCGCCTGGTCGCCGGCGGGCTGACCAACAAGCAGATCGCAGCGCGGCTGCATCTGTCGCCACGGACCGTGGAGAAGCACGTCGAGAGCCTGTTGCGCAAGACCGGCGCCCGCTCCCGAACCGGCCTGGTGGCGGCCGCATCACGGGCCGCAGCCCGCGGCTCTTAGCGGGCGTTACCTCCCCGGCCACTACGTAGTGGCGGCAGGCATCTACGTGTTGTTCCCGATGTGAGCATGGGCGGCCCGCCTGCATGCTGGCCTGGCAAAGCCGGGGCCAAGGGAAGGCAACACGGGATGCTCGAAGCTACGAAACAAATCGTGGCCGTCAAGAACATCGAGATGCCCGATGAGCGGCACGCGTCCGAACACGCCTCGCTCGACGTGATCAACCTGCCCGGCGTCACGATCTCCCGCACTGTGTATCAGCCCGGCTGGAAGTGGTCGACCGACGTCAAGCCGGTCGTCGGCACGGAAGCCTGCCAGGCGGCTCACACCAGCTACATCATCTCCGGCTGGCTCCACGTCCGCATGGACGACGGCCGGGAATACGACTTCGGCCCGGGTGATGCGCACGTGGTGTCGCCCGGTCACGACGCCTGGGTGGAGGGGGACGAGCCGTGCGTCGCGCTTGACCTCGCTTTCACCGGACGTGCACTAGCCGGGCACGTCGGCCGCTGCCCGTGCGGGGTTGAGTTCCGGGTCGCTAGCGACGACCAGCTCGGCCAGCTTGTCGCCGCCATCCGCGAGCACGCACGCAGCTCCCACGGGCACGAGCTCACAACCCAGCAGGTGCTCGCCGAGGTGATGGCATGACCGGCTCCCGCCTGGAGGGCGCCGACCTGCAAAGCCTGTTAGCCCACGCAAGCAGATGCCGGAGCAGTCAGGAGGGGACTGCTCCGGCATCTTTCGAGTCCGTCACGCGGATTCGGGCGCGTTCCGCATCCGCTTGCGGTCGCCGAGCACGACGCGGCTCCGGCTACGCCGACGTCTACCTGCCCGTACAGGGGCCGTGCAGGTAGATAACGTCGGCGTAGCCGGAGCTGTCCGTGTGCCTGCTCTTGGGCGCGGCACTCCGGGGGTCGCGACTCCCGCGACGTCCCACAGGGTCCTGGCCGGTGACCGTGGCACATACGCGCCTACCCTCGCACCCACGGTCGAGGCCGCGAGCGTCCCGCTCGTCTGGAGTGGAGGTCCGAATGCACGGTCCCAATCAACGCACGTCCGCCCCGCTCGCGGTCGCAAGCCCGGACCTGGCCGGGGGTACGTTCCCGCGCGAGTTCACCTGTGACGGCGCGAACCGGCTCCCCCGCCTGCGGTGGAGCACGCCGCCAGCCGGCACCCAGGAACTCGCCATTGAGCTGCTCGACCCCGACGCACCGGGCGGCACCTTCACCCACTGGCTGGTCTACGGGATCTCCGCCAGCATCTCCGGCCTGGCGGCTGTGCCGGCGGGCGGAGCGGAGGGCGTCAACGACTTTGGCCGGCCCGGCTATGGGGGCCCGTGCCCGCCGCGGGGCCCCGCCCATCACTACCGCTTCGTGGTCCTTGCGCTGGACACCCGGCTGGGACTGGCGGCAGGAGCAACCAGGTCCGATTTGGAGGCACGCATCAGCGGTCACGTGCTCGGCACGGGCGAACTGGTCGCGACCTACCAGCGCGCCTGACTGGCGGTCTGCCAGCGCCTTCGCTTCCCTGCCGGTCCGCTTGCCGGTCGGTGATATTTGGCCTCTGGGCATCCCGCCCCGATTCCTGGAGACTGGGACGGTGACGGGTGGCGCTCCAGCGATTCCAGGGGGCTGGAGGTTGGTTCATGAGGAGCCAGGCCTGAGTGGTGGGTTACGGCGTTGCGCTTCGCGGGCTTCGGCTCCGAGGTTGGGGGGACCGGTGGGGAGTTCTTTTCCGTTCAGGCGGCGGCAGTTCCTGGCGGGCGCGGCGGGCCTGGCTGCGGGGGCGTTCGGTGTGCAGCGAAGTGCCGCGCCCACCGCAGCGGTTCCCGGCCGCGCTGCTTCCGGCGTCGGCGACGTCCTGACGGCAGAGAACCGGTCCGTTGAGCCGCTTTTCCCGTTCGCCAATCTCGCGCACGCCCAGGCCTGGCAGCGGGCGTATGCCTCCCGCGGGCACGAGCCATGGCACCTGAGCCCTGAGCTCACCGCAGTGGCGTTCAGCCAGGCGTACCTCGGCTTCGGCGAGATCAACAAGGTGGCCGGCCGTAGCGTCAGCGAGGGCGATGCTCGCGTGGCTGTTGGGCTCACTTTGCCTGACGGCCAGGTCAGTTCGGCCGCGATCGTCCGCCTTCAGAGGTACGGAAGCGGCAACAACGCGCCCTGGGAGGTGGTCGGCACGGACGACACCACCCTCACCGTCGACACGCCTGCCTACGGTGCCACGGTTGCTTCGCCGGTGAAGATCGCAGCGACGGTCACCGGTGTCGACGAGTACCTGCGCGCCGAGGCCCACACGCTGGGAGCGGGCCAGCCGTTGGGTACGTTCTGCTGCCAGCCGGCGGGCAGCCGGGCAAACCCATGGACAATCACCGTGCCGTTCCAGGCCAACTCCGGCCAGGTCATCACCGTCGCTGTGCACACCGGTGGCCATGTCGCTCTAACAGAACGGTTCGCCGTCAGAGGCTTCCGGGCGGGATAGCCGGCAGGTGATCCCGCCAGCAGGGCGCCCGGCCGTCCTCTTGATGGTCCTGGCCACGGCCCCGTCCTGATGACACCCCGGACGAAAGGAGACATGCGATGGCACGTTACAGCGGCGCCCAGTGGCGCCCGATCAGCATCAACTACAACACTGGCGGGATTGCTCCCAGGATCTTGATCGTGCACATCATGCAGGGCACGCTGGCGGGGACCGACAGCTGGTTCCGCAACCCGGACGCTCAAGTCTCGGCGCACTTCGGCGTCGGCAAGACCGGCACCATCTATCAGTGGGTCGACACCGCCAACAAGGCTTGGCATGCGGTGAACGCCAACGGCTACGCGATCGGCGTGGAGTGCGCGGGTTTCTCCGGGCAGACCCTGACGGCCGCTCAGGTCTCGGCCGTGGCGAAGATCTACGCCTGGGCGCACAGGCACCACCAGGCCATCTCCATGTGGCTCAACAAAAGGACATCCGGCTCGGGCCTGTCCTGGCACGGCCTGGGCGGCGCAGCGTGGGGCAATCACCCGAACTGCCCCGGGGCGCCGATCATCGATCAACTTCCCAACATCCTGAGGAAGGCCAAGGCGATCCTCAACCCGGCCGTGATCTAACTACTCACACACGTATCTGCGCATGCGACGTCGGCGAGTTTTCGAACGTGCTGGACCCCACGCACCAGCCGGCGTCGTCGTGGCACACCGGCAGCACCGGAGCGGCGGCCGGCAGATTCAGCCGCACCGGCCCCGAATCGCGAGGTGTGGCCGCGGGGACGACGGCCCAGCGGCCGTCGGGATCACCCGGATCGCGGCGCTTGGCCTGGACGCGCCCTGTCCGGTCGAACTGGGCCCACGGCTCGATGCGACCCGCGGTCTGCCGCTCGGCGCGAACGACGGTCTGTCGCTCCGCCCGCCACAGCACTCCTCCGCCGGTCCACTCAAAGGCCAGCACCCGTCCGGACAGCGCCACGGTCAACGCCGCGAAGCGGGGGCGGGCGCGCAGCCCCGGCAAACTCCGGCTCGAAAGGGCGTGGAAACCACAGGTGCACCTCGGATTGGGGGCGTCGTGAGCGCGTCGGATACCCCGAAACCGGCACTCGGCCCGTGCGTCGGCCGGATAGCCGGCACCGCCCGTCAGCGGAAAGAACAGATCGCCCACTTGCCGGGCCAGCTTGTGCGCCCACACCACCCACAGCCCGTTCACGGTCGTGGTCACATGCTCTTGGAGTTCCACGGGCAGGCTGGGCCGGGAGTGGGTGCCGGCCACGAAGTCCGCCACTAGCCGATCTCCACTGCACATGGCGACCTCTTCTCTCAGGTAGCTAACCCGAGGGTAAACCTTGACCGGAGGCTCCAGCACCGTGATTCCGGACCGCAACCGAGGACGCCGCGGAATGCGCCCACCGGCGCGCAGAATCGGCCGATGCGGACAGCGCCGCCATCAGGCTTGGCTCCGCGGCGGTCGCTTCAGCAGCAGCCACGCGCACACCTGAGCTGTCGCTTGTTCAGGCTTGGGGGATGAGGCCGAGCTGGCTGAGCGCGGTGACGCCGTCGTCGAGGCCGATCTCCTCGGTGATGAGGCCGTTCTCCACCTTCAGGACGGTGGTGCCGGTGAACCGCATCACCTTGCCGGTGCTGGCCGGCAGCGAGCCGATGGGCATGTCGTCGAACGCCTCACCGGTGTGGGTGCCGCCGCCTTCCCACTGGCCGACCACGTAGTCGCCCTCGGCGATGAGGTCGGCGGTACCCCAGAAGTTCAGGTCCGGGAACGCCGCGCGGAACTTCCCGGCGAACGCGCGGACCGCGTCGCGGCCGCGCAGCGGCGCGTGCAGCGAGTATTCGAACCGGATGTCCGGGGCCGCGAGCTCGTCGATGACGGCAGGGTCGAAGTCCTTGCCCCAGAACTCCGTGAACCACCGGCCCACAACAGCCTTGTTCTCCTCGGTCGACATGGATCGTTCCCTTCCTTGCCGCAGTGTCAGACGCACCTGTAGACGGGCGCCGCGGCCGTCCCGTGAGGTCGTGGCCGGAAATTCCCAGGCGCGATCGGCGAACGGGGCGTGGGGGCCGGCGCTTGGACACCCCAGCAAGTTGGGGTGGTTGCCGCGGGTGGGCTCGATGACGATGACGACGACCGGCCACCCAGATCCAGCCCTGCCGTGGCCTTGCGGATGCCGCACGGTCATGAGCCGACGGCATGAGAAGTTGAAGCAAGCTCATCTGGGGCGCATCGTGCCAAAGGTGCCACGGCTCCAAGCGCGAAACCGCTCAGCCGCCGGCCGGCACCTTGTCCACGGAGGCGTCGAAGATCTGCCCGATCGAAGCGTCCAACCGCGCGTGGAACTGCTCGTCGGTCTGCAGGTCGGACAGTCCCTCGAGCAGTGCCCGGGAGAAGCTCGCGATCATGCTTGGCTCCCTGGCCAGCAAGGCGCACGCCTTTTCGCGGCTGTAGCCGCCGGACAGGGCGAGCACCCGCAAGACCCGCGGGTCGGCGGCGAGGCCGGCGTAGAGGCCCGGCTGGGTCGGGATGGTCAGTTTCAACATGACGGCGGCATCGGCGGGCAGCGCCTCGACGCGCGCCTGCAACGCGTCGCGGAGCAGCATCTCTGCTTCGCCCTTCCGCGGGCTGTCGATGCTGACCTCTGGCTCCAGGATCGGGACGAGCCCGGCGGCCGAGATCCGCGCGGCGTACTCGAACTGCTGATCGGCGATCGCGGCCACCCCGTCCTTGTCGGCATCGTTGATCACTGACCGCATCTTGGTGCCGAAGATCCGGTGCCGGTTCGCCCGCTCGAGCAACTCGCCGAGCGTGTCGATCGGCTTCATCAACCGCACGCTGTTTTGCTCCGCGGCGAGCCCCTTGTCCACCTTAAGGAACGGGACGACCTGCTTTTCGGCCCACAGGTACCGCGCCGTCGGGACGCCCCGCATGTCCCGCTCCATGGTCTGCTCGAACAAGATCGCCCCCAGGATGCGGGAGCCGTCGAACGCCGGGTCGGTGATCACCCGTGTCCGCATCACGTGGACGAGGTCGAACATCTCCTCCTCCGAGGAGTACCGGCTTTCGTCGATGCCGTACTCGGCCAGCGCCTTCGGGGTGCTGCCGCCGCTCTGGTCGAGCGCCGCGAAGAACCCGCGGCCCGAGCGGATCTTCTCCAGCTGCGTGGCGTCCATGCCTGCCATCCTCGCACCCCCGGAAGGGAGCGTCAGCATCGCGGTGCACGAACATCGGCCCACCGCGTTCGGGCCTTCGCCGGCCTGGGCTCAGCGGTAGGAGCTGGACTGCAGTCCCGAAGATGCCAGGCCGGTGACTTCTCCGCTCGGGACGGCGGCTGGCTGTGCACCGCCACAAGTGCTGCGCCCGGTGGCCGCTCCAGCAGGGCGCGAGGGCACAATGGCGTTCATGAGTCCTCGCCGGTGGCCTGGCTTGCCGGGCCGTGGAGGCCTCCGGATTCGGCGCTCCGATCGGTCGCGGCGGCGGGTGGGCGCGCTCGATGCCCGCGGCACGTGGTGGCGAGCTGGCAGGCCGCTATGACAGGTGAGGGTGTCCCGGCCGGCGCTGTCGGAGAAGCGGGGGCCGCCGCTGAGGGTCATGCGCCGGTCCCTATGCCGCCGAAGCTGCTCCTGACCGAGGAACAGATCGGTCTGCTGCGCCGCGAGGGCAAGGTCCGGCCTGTGCCGGTGGGCGAAGTCCTGTTCCGGGAGGGCGACCGCGGCTATGACTTCATCGTGATCTTGGCTGGCCGGGTGGCGATCGTGGATCACCAGGCCGAGACCGAACGGGAACTGGCGATCGGGGAGGCGGGGCAGTTCGTCGCCGAGCTTAGCCTGCTGACCGGGGAGCGGTTGTTCACCACGGCGGTGGTCACCGAGGCGGGGGAGGTGCTGACCGTGCCAGTCGCCCGGCTGCACGCGGTGATCAGCCAGGATCAGGGGCTCGGGCAGTGGATCATCCGGACCATGTTCGCGCGCCGCCAGTGGCTCATGCAGATGCAGACGGGACTGCGGATCGTCGGGTCGCGGTCCTCGCCTCAGACACGCCGCCTGCTGGAGTTCGCGGTGCGTAACCGGCTGCCGCACGTGTGGCTGGACACCGACACCGATCCAGAGGCGGGTGCCGTGCTGGCCCACCACAACACGCTGGTCAGCCAGACACCGGTGGTGGTCATGCGCGGCGGTGAGATGCTCCGCCAGCCCTCCAGCGCCGAGCTGGCGCGCGCCGCCGGCCTGGGCACCGGCCCGGTGGCGGGCGTGACCTACGATGTGGCGATCATCGGCGCCGGGCCGGCCGGGCTGGCCGCCGCCGTCTACGGCGCGTCGGAAGGGCTGTCCACCGCGCTGATCGACAGCCTCGCCGTCGGCGGCCAGATCGGCACTACCTCCCGGATCGAGAATTATCTGGGCTTCCCCGTCGGGGTCAGCGGCGAGGAGTTCGCACAGCGGGCCTACATCCAGGCGCTGCGGTTCGGCGCCTCGATCGTGCTGCCCGCAACCGCCACCGGGCTGTCCGGCGAAGGCAGCGCCCGGGTGATCCACCTCGACACCGGCGACGACCTCACCGCCCACAGCGTGATCATCACAACCGGCGTCACCTACCGCACGATCGACGCCGCCGGGCTCGACCTGTTCACCGGGCTGGGCGTGTTCTACTCCCCGCTGGGGGTGGACGACGAGATCCACCCCGGGGACCCGGTGGTCATCGTCGGCGGCGGCAACTCCGCCGGCCAGGCAGCGATCTGGCTCGCAGACCGCGGGCACCCGGTGACCGTCGCCGTCCGCGGCACCGACCTCGCCGCAAGCATGTCGCGTTACCTGATCGACCGCATCGCCGGCCGGCCCGGCATCGACGTGCGTTACCAGACTGAGGTGCGCGACCTGGCCGGGTCGCGATGGCTGGAGCGGGTCGAGGTCGAGGAGGTCACCACAAACACACGTGAGACCTTGCCGGCTGCGGCTCTCGTCGTGTTGGTCGGCGCCAACCCGCACACCGAGTGGCTCGCCGGATCGGTGCGGCTCGACGACGGCGGCTACATCGTCACCGGGTCCGCACTTGGCCTCGACTCGCGTTACCAGTCACCGGGGACAGGCCGCTACCGCGACCCCTACCTGCTGGAGACCAGCGCGGCGGGCGTGTTCGCCGCCGGTGACGTCCGCAGCGGCTCGGTGAAGAGGGCCGCCGCCGCGGTGGGCGAAGGCTCCATCGCGATCAGGCTCGTCAGCGAGCACTTGGGCACCCGCGCCGGCTTCGCCGCCCCAGCCCCCGTCGGCCGGCCGCCACCCTGAGGCCCGCCTGCCGGTGAGACCTGACCCAGCGAACGAATGGTCACTCGGCCGGGCTGCCGCGGGATGGCCGGCCGGGCCTGCGCATCGCTCCGACCTTGCTGGGCAGCCGCCCGGCGTCGGCGAGGGCGCGGCGGAGCAAGAACTCGATCTGGGCGTTGGTGCTGCGCAGCTCGTCGGCGGCCCACCGGGCCAGGGCGTCGTGGACGGCCGGGTCCAGGCGCAACAGGATGCTCTTGCGCTCGCTCACCGCGTTACCGTGCCCGCCGTCACTGGTAGAGGGAGCCGGTGTTCACGACCTGCTGGGTGGCCTGCTCGCTGCACAGGACCACCAGCAGATTGGAGACCATCGCGGCCTTGCGTTCCTCGTCCAGCTCGATGACGCCCTCGTCCTTGAGCCGCTGCAGGGCCAGCTGAACCATGCTGACCGCTCCCTCCACGATCCGCTGCCGCGCACCGACCACGGCGCTGGCCTGCTGCTGGCGGAGCATCGCCTGGGCGATCTCGGGGGCGTACGACAGCCGGGTCAGCCGCGACTCGATGATCGCTACCCCGGCCGGGGCGACCCGGTCGGCGATCTCGGCCGACAGGCGCCCGGTGATCTCCTCCGCGTTGTCGCGCAGCGACAGCTGGCCGCTGCCGTGGCTGGTGTAGGGGTAGCTGGAGGCGATGTGCCGCACCGCCGTCTCGGCCTGGAACGCGACGAACTGGGGGAAGTCGTCGACCGCGTACAGCGCCCTGGCGGTGTCCTGCACCTGCCAGACCACCACGGCGGCGATCTCGATCGGGTTGCCGTCGGCGTCGTTCACCTTCGCCACCGCGGTCTCGTGGTTGCGCAGCCGCACCGATACCTTCCGCCGCCGCGTGAACGGGTTCACGAACGCCAGGCCGGCGGCCCGCACCGTCCCCCGGTACCGTCCGAACAGCTGCACCACCCGGGCCTCGCCAGCGACCACCTGCGTCAGGCCGGGTAGCAGCAGCCCAGCTGCCACCAGCAGGATGACCGCCCACAACGCTGCCGTACCACCTGTTCCCGAGGCGCTCGTCAAGGCCGATATCAGCAGCGCGATGCCCGTCCACAGCGCCACCTGGCCGACGACCAGGACCGCGACGCCGCGGACGGACCAGGCCTCGTGCTCGGCCAGCTGTGCCGTGGCCGGCTTGCCTGCACCGGCCGAGGGCTGCATCACCATTCCCGGTCACCTCCCGGTTTGACATGTCTGATACTACATACCTATCATACTGATATCAGTTTTAGAGGGCAAGGATCCCGTCCGGCGTGGCGGGACGGACATCGGGCCCGCCACGGGCGAGCCGCCAGGAGGAAGTCATGGGCATTCCGGGAAGCGCGGCCACCCGGCGGCTTGACGCCGGGCCCAGCCGCCTGCAGGAAGGCGCCAGCCGGAGCGAACGGCTGCGGCTGAACGGCGTGGCGAACACGACCGTCAGCGTTGTTGCCGAGACAAGCGAGCAAGGTAGCCCCGGCTGGCCGGGGCGAGCGGCGTGCCCGCCAGCGGTCGAAATCGGCCACCTGCGCAAGGCCTACGGGGCGCTGGTCGCGGTCGACGACATCTCGTTCTCGGTTGCCAGGGGCGAGATCTTCGGCATTCTCGGCCCGAACGGAGCGGGGAAGACAACGACGGTCGAGTGCGCGATCGGGCTCCGGCCGCCGGACTCGGGAACGATCCGGCTGCTGGGCCTCGACCCGCTCGCCGACCAGGACAAGGTCCGCCAAATCGTCGGGGTGCAGCTCCAGGCGAGCTCCTTCCCGGCCAAGCTCAGGGTCGGGGAGATCCTCGACATGTACCGGTCCTTCTACCGTGAGCCTGCCGATGTCACCGAGCTGGTCGAAGCGCTCGGGCTCGCCGGGAAGCGCAGGGACTACTACCGTTCCCTCTCCGGCGGCCAGCGGCAGCGCCTGTCCGTCGTGCTAGCGCTCATCGGCGCGCCGAAGATCGCGGTGCTCGACGAGATGACGACCGGACTCGACCCGCAGGCCCGCCGGAACACGTGGGAGCTTATCGAGAAGGTCCGCGACCGCGGGGTGACGATCGTGTTGGTGACGCACTTCATGGAGGAGGCGGAGCGGCTGTGTGATCGCGTGGCCCTCATCGACTCCGGGCGCGTCGTCGCGCTCGACACCCCGGCGGGCCTCGCGGCGCGGGCCAGGGGCGGGAAGCGGGTGCGGTTCCTGCCGTCGGCCCCGTTCGGCATGGGGCTGCTGACCAGGCTTCCCGAGGTGACCGCGGTCGAGCAGGACGGCCGTCACGTGGTCGTGACAGGGACCGGGGAGCTCGTCAACGCGGTGATCCTGGCCCTGCACGCGGCCGGCGTGACCGCGCACGACGTGCAGCTCGACTCGTCGACCCTGGAAGACGCGTTCGTGCGGCTCACCGGAAGGCACCTGCGCGAGGAAGGAGAACAGTCATGAGCCTCCTCGTGATCGCAGAGCCGAAGGCACCGCGCGCCGGGTTCGGCAAGATCGTCCACAACGAGGCGCGGCTCGCCTGGCGGCAGCCCAGCGGGATCATCGTCAGCGTGGGGTTGTCCCTGCTGCTCCTGATCATCTTCGGCGAGCTTCCCGCCTTCCAGGTGTCCTCGGCACGCCTCGGCGGCCTGTCCGCGTTCGAGATCTACATCCCGATCCTCATCGCGTTCGTGATCGGGGTGCTCGCGCTGACGTACCTCCCCGGGCCGCTTGTCTCCTACCGTGAGCAGGGGATCCTCCGCCGCCTGTCGACGACGCCCGTGCCCGTTCCGTGGGTGCTGGGCGCGCAGCTCGCCGTCCAGGCGTGTCTGATGGTGATCACGGTGGCAATCCTCGTCGTGGTGAGCGTCGTGTTCTTCGGGGCGGGCGCCCCGAAGAACACGGGCGGGCTGGTGCTCACGGTCACGCTGTCCATCGCCGCGATGTTCGCTATCGGGCTCGCGATCGCGGCCGGGGCCCGGACGGCGGGAGCCGCCCGCGGCATCATGATGGCGACGTTCTACCCCCTGATGTTCTTCTCCGGGCTGTATATCCCGATGCAGCTCCTGCCGGGCGTGCTGCAGGGCATCAGCCACGTCACCCCGCTCGGCGCAGCCGTGGAGGCGATCCAGGACTCGATGCTGCAGGGGTTCCCGCCGACTGCGCCGCTGCTGGTCCTGGCGGCCTACGCGGTCGTGTTCGGCTTCCTGGCCAAGCGCTTCTTCCGGTGGGAGTAGCCAGGCCGCACTTCGCACAGGTCGCACCAGCCGTGAGGCGGTGGTTCCAAACACCGCCTCACGAGCGGTTTCAACCACTTGGTTGACCAGCCGGGCGGTCATGGCCTACGATGGCTTTCAACCAGGAGGTTGAAACGAGGGAGTCGATGACGGCGGACACACTGTCCCGGGTCTTCTCCGCCCTTGCCGATCCCACGCGCCGCGGCATCGTGGCCCGGCTCGCCGAGGGTGACGCGACGGTAAACCAGTTGGCTGAGCCGTACCGGATGACGCTGCAGGCCGTCTACAAGCACCTGCGGGTGCTCGAGGACGCCGAGCTGGTGAGCCGACCGGACGGGCCACAGCCACGGCCGGTGCACCTGGAGACGAAGGCCTTCGACGTGATGGACACGTGGATCGAGCGCTACCGCCGCCGCGCTGAGCAGCGGTACCGCCGCCTCGATGCCGTCCTGGCGGCGATGAACGAAACAGACGACGAGGATGGAGCACACTGTGACCGAGGCGATGGAGACGATCATCGAGGCTGACCCGAAGCTGCCGATCATCCGCATGACCCGCGATTTCGCGGCAACGCCCGAGCAGGTCTTCCGCGCCCACACCGACCCGGTGCTGTTCGCCCAGTGGGTTGGCCCGAACCGCATGGACACCCGGATCGAGCACTGGGACGCCCGCGCCGGCGGCAGCTGGAGGTTCGTCTCGGTGCGCGAGGGCGTGGAGTACGCGTTCCGCGGCTGCTTTCACGAGGTGCGCCGGGACCGCATCGTTCAGACCTTCACCTTCGAGGGGGAGCCCGACGGCGTCGCGCTGGAGACGTTGTGGTTCGAGGACCTCGGCGCCGGCCGCACCCGGCTTCGTACGCAGTCGCTGGTCGACAGCTTCGAAGGCCGGGACGCGTGGCTCGCCAGCGGCATGGAGGCCGGTGTCAACGAGGGATACGCGAAGCTAGACGGGATGTTCGCCGATGGCGCTGTCTGATCGCCCCGCCGAGCGGCACCGGCAGGTCGGCGGGCTGTTCACAGACCGGGTCCGCGGAACCCGGTTCTGGGACGCCCCGTCGCCGGTCGCTGGTTGGGCCGCCCGCGATGTCGTACGGCACCTGGCCGAGTGGCTCCCCGGGTTTGTCTCCGCCGGCGCGGCGATCGAGCTGCCCGGCGGGCCGTCGGTGGACGATGACCCGGTCGCCGCCTGGGAGGTCCACTGTGCCGGCGTGCAGGCGGTGCTCGACGATCCGGCGACCGCGGACCGGGTCCTGACCAATCCGCACGTCGGCGCATTGCCACTGGGGCGCGCGATCGATCAGTTCTACACCTCAGACGTGTTCATGCACACCTGGGACCTTGCCAGGGCCACCGGCCAGGACGACCGGCTTGACCCCGACTTCTGCGCGCACCTGCTGGCCGGGATGGAGCAGATGGAGGAGGCCATACGGTCCTCCGGACATTACGGGGCCAGGGTCGAGGTGCCCGACGATGCCGACCCGCAGACCAGGATGCTGGGGTTCATCGGCCGGGATCCTTCCTGGAGGCCACCGGCCAGCAGCGCCTGAGCGCTGGTGTAGGTACCCGGTGCCGCCGTGCCGTCAGCCCCGGCGGCGGTAAGCGCAAACAGATGCAGCAGATCCGTCTTCAGCTTGCGAGGGTTGCCGGGAGGCCGAACCGGGGCAGCGTGCTGCCGTCGAAACGGGTCATGGCCGAGACGTGGGTGCCGGAGAGGGTCAAGACCATGAGCCCGACGGTGTAGAAGCGGCCGGTCTGCGGGTCGCGGGTGTAGAAGCCGAACGCGGGCTGGCCGTTGGCCCGGGTTGGTATCAGCCGGGCGGTCCAGCCCGGGCGGAACGCTGTGGCCGTGAGGAACCGGGCGGCGAGCTCGCGTCCCTGGTATTCCAGCGGCAGTGGTGGCATGGTCAGCCAGGCGTCCTCGGTGAGCAAGGCGACGATGCCCTCCACGTCTGCGGTCTCAAATGCCCTGACAAGCCGGCCCACCAGCCGTTGTTCGGCGGTGGAGCCGGGCGGTGGGGCGGGCTCGCGCCGCGGTGACGATCGCTGGTGGCGCTCCAGCGCGGCGCGAGCGCGCTTGAGCGCGCTGGTCACCGACTCCTCGGTGGTGTCCAGGATGTCGGCGGCCTCACGGGCGTGGAATCCGAGCACATCGCGCAGGATGATGGCGGCGCGCTGGCGGGGTGGTAGCAGCTGCAAGGCGGTGATGAGGGCAAGCGAGATCGATTCCACCGTCTCGTACCGGGCTTCGGGGCCGGGTGCGCTGTCGGCCAGGCCCTCGAGCAGGGCGTCTGGGTACGGCTCGAGCCAGAGCAGCTCGCCGAGCCGGGTCGGCTCGGGCGGCTCCAGCCCTTGCGCCTGCGCGGGCTGCGGGCCTGCCGGCGGGCGCCGGCGGGCCGAGCGCAGCGCGTCCAGGCACCGGCTGGTGGCGACCCGGTACAGCCAGGTCCGGACCGATGCTCGTCCCTCGAACCCGGCCAGCCCCTGCCACGCCGACAGCAGGGTGTCCTGCAGCGCGTCCTCGGCGTCGGCGACCGAGCCCAGAAACCGGTAGCAGTACACCTGCAGCTCACGCCGGTACGGGTCGACCAACTGACCGAAAGCGTCCCCGTCCCCGGCTTGTGCCCGGGCGACCAGGTCGGCCGACATCGCACCCTCCCATCGCCGCTTTGAGGCGGCCGGCTCCGGCAGCCCGGCGGCGTGGCGCCGACGGCCTATACAGACGACCGTGCGAAGCGAAACTGGGCGCCCGCCAGCCGCCCAGCTGCCTGGCCAGCGGCCGTCCAGATCAGCAGTACCGGAGTTCGACCGGCCCGTAAAGGAGAATCCGATGCCTGCACAGAACGAATCACCGGCCGTCGCCGTCGCCCGCGCGCACGTCGAGGCGTGGAGCAACCACGACTTCGACGCCGCGCGAAGCGGCCTCGCGCCAGGCGTCAGGGTCACCACCACAACGACTCAGCCGATGCCGCCGGCCGCCGACCTGACCGGCGCCGACGACTACATGATCGGCCTGATCCACTTCGCGCAGGCCGTCGTGCCCGGCAGCCTGCGCATCCTCGCCAGCGTCGGCGACGAGCGCAACGCGCTGCTCATGCTGACCGTGGAGGCCGACGTCGGCACCGGAAAGGCGACGCTGCCCGGCGCCCGGCTCTACCTGCTGGACGAGAACGACAAGATCAAGACCGAGCACGTCATCTTCTACGCAGCGCGGAGCTGACCAGGCGCGGGGGCCGGGGCCACTGCCGGCCCGGCCCCCGTTCCCGGCTGCGGGACGCTCGCCGACCCGCACCGCTGTCAAGCCCGGCGGTGCAGGCCTGACAGGTGCAGAGCGGGCACTACGGATCGCCGGGAGGCTCGATCCCGATCGCGTGCATTGCCTGCTTCACCAGCACCTGAGCTCCCTCCCCGTTCAGGGGTTTGAGCTCAGGGTGCCGCTGCCTCAGCTGGATGCAGAACTCGCGGCGCTTTTGCTCATCCAGCGCGCCGAGCTCAACATCTGTCATCACGTAGCCCCACGGTCCTTCGGCGCCTTCGGCGAGCAGCGACTGGCCGAGCAGATGCCAGGCACGCGATGCGTACGACCTCCGCACCTCTTCGTGCGTGTCCGGGCTGCTCATGGCGACCGCGAACAGGCAGGCGCTGTTGTAAAGCTCGGCCGCCGTCGTGCCGCTGATGCGCAGCAGCCCGCCAAGCTCTCGCTGCGCGATCTCGATGTGGCTGCGATCACCGGACAGCAGACGGCACTTTGCCCGGCGCACTCCCACCCGCTCCAGTGCCACCTGCCTGGGCTCCGTTGCGGCGCCGGGCACCTCGGCGAGCAGTTCCGCCGCTGTGTCATACCGCCGGACCGCGGTCTCGAACTCTTCCGCCGCCGTTGCCAGATCGCCGCTGCGCCGGTGCGCCCAGCCGAGCCGTTCGTGTACTGCGGCGGCCGTGTGGTCCGGCCTGAAGTAGGCCGGCAGCCGGCGAGCCGCCTCGGCGAGGTCAGCGAGGGCCTGGTCGGTGAATCCCTGGAAGAACATTTCCTGCTCCGTCGCCGCGTAGAGCGACATCTGCCCGGCGAGCTGCATTTGCAGCCCAGCCAGCTCCTGGCGCCGTTTCCGCCCGAACAACAGCCGCCAGCTCATCGGAACGCCGGACTGCGCCAATTGCCGCGCCACCAGGCGGGTCTCGATCCACCGGGCGGCCGGCTCGAGCAGCTGATGCAGCAACGGCCGCATGGCGGCCGCCAGCGCGGCTTCCGTGGCCGCCTTGCACAACGCCTCCGAACTGGCCCAAAAGCTCGTCACCGCGTCCGGCGCGCGCTCGAACTGCGCGAGCTCGAGTGTCAGCCCGGCCTCGGCGTGGTCGCCCTCACCGCGAAGCACGGGATAGGTACGGACCACCCAGCCGCGCTGCTGGGGCAGGATCGCGCCGAGCGCCGCCACCAGCCCTTCGGCCTGCGAGGGCGCCACCGCCCGGATACCGGCCGTCAGAGAGGCCAGCGAGTCTTCGGTCGAGGAGTGAAGCTCTGCGGTAATCGTCCGCACCTGGACATGGCCGTGGATGCGCAGCAGGCCATCGTCGATGTCCCGCGCCAGCGTCGTGAGGACCGCGTAGGACGCGTCGCCGTGTTCCTTCTCGTGGAGCAGCGCCCGCGAGACCGCCTGCCGAAGCTGCGGCGACAGGCCAGAGGCCGCCCCTCGTGGGATGTCCTCCCCGGTGGCCACGTCCTCGATGACAACTTGTGCGCGCCTGCGGTGCAGCCACGCCAAAGGCAGCCATGTGGCGATCACCAGAAATGCGATCGTGATCGCCACAGCGATCCCCGTCTTGGTGATCATGTTGTCCACTGAAGTCAGACTTGACGCCAGCATCTAATGCCCCCAGCGGAGGGCGGGCCCGCCCATGTGAACGTGACAATCCGCTAACGCCCGTGCTCAGCTACCAGGCGTATTCGCGGTGATGGAGCCGCCGGAAGCGGGGAACCGCTGGCCTTCCTCGACCGCCCCGGTCACCTGATCGCGCGGGAGGGCAATTGCCTGGTCTTCCTCGTCTTGCGCGGTCGACTCGGCCGTCGGCGTGCGCGGCTGATTGGCCTTGGCTTGGGCCCTGGTCTTGCGGGGAACGTCCTGACGGTGAGAGTCCGCTTGCTCATCGACGAAGCCGATGAAAAGGTCATCCCCGGCGCAGTAGGTGAGCAGCTCGGCTGCCACGGCGTACTCTTGCTCGTCCATGGGCCGTGGCCGCAGGCCAACCCGTGCAGCCTCGTTCAGATCGATCGGGAACGGGTGGTGTGTGTAACCGTAAACTAGCTGGTAAGCGATCCGCCCCGCGTCTGCCGGCGTATGCCCGACCCGGGTCAAGAGAGACTTCGCGTACAGTTCGCCGATTTTCAGCGTCCGCCCCCAGCCGCCGAAGTCCAGGGCTCTGACTTGCGCGAGCATCGAGGACATGCTTCCCGTGCTGAGATGCTCCGCGGTATTGACCAGGTCGGACAGCGGAATGCCCGTCTGCATTTCTTTCGCCAGCGCCACGAGGGTCCGGCGCAGGGTAGTCAGCCCGAACGCCCTCACATAATCCACGCTCTGATAGCAGTCAAGCGCCGACACCAGCTCTGTCGGGTTCCTGGGATCCACAATCTGGGTGTCCAGCGGGCCCAGCTCCGCGAATGGTGACATATACAGTTCATGTGCACCTACCGCGATCAGGGTTCCGGCACTCTTCGCGCGCCGTGGAACGAATACCCTGATCCTTTCCGCGAAGCGGGAGAGAAACAGCACGGTCTTGAATGCGCTGTCCAGCGAACCGCCATAGGTGTCGAGCACGACGTCGATTGTTCGGACCGGCGGCTGTGCCGGATACCCGAAACGGTCCCTGCAGCAGCGTGCGACGGCGTTTTCCGTGCTCCTGTCCTCGTCGCCAAGCGGCGATACCAGCGGGCCGGCGAGAAGCAGGCACGCGTCACCGCGGCTCGCGTCGAGGAATCTACGGCCCGCCGTGACGAGTGGCCCCCTGGTTTCCTCGGCAATCCGGTATGGAGTACCCTGCCCATCACTCAGATATGTGATCTGACACGTTGGCGCCGTCGGAATGAAGCTCCAGTTCTCCTCGTCGTCATAGCCTGTCTGTGCCATAATCGCTCACCCCCTGGGCTACTATTAAACGCGGCTGTATGCAGGTGCCGCAAGGGTCGAAGGTTCCTGGGACAGCCCCGTTCGGCCGGAACTGGCCTCTCGATAAGCAGTGGTTAACCCTCAGGGAAGATCGCTATCTCCAGCGCGGCAGAGCGTCGCCCGCCGCAGCGGGATCATGGCGGCGATTTCCCGGCGGCTCCCGCTGACCGCGAATGCGGCTCACGCCCCCGGGGACCGTTCGCAGATTCGCTACGGTGAGGCCATGCAGGCCATCAGCGTCGTCCCCGGGCGGCAGGGCTCGGTCGCGCTCACCGACGTGCCGGAGCCGCCGCCCGACGATGGGCCCATCGTGGTCCAGACCCAGGCGGTCGGCATCTGCGGCACCGACCTGGAGATCATCAACGGCGACTACGGGTGGGCACCGCCGGGCGAGGAGCGACTCGTCATCGGGCACGAATCTCTGGGCCGGGTGATCGAGGCGCCCGCGGGGACCGGATTCAGCGCCGGGGACCTCGTCGTCGGGATCGTGCGGCGGCGTGACCCGGTTCCCTGCCCGGCCTGCGAGGCCGGGGACTGGGACATGTGCACCAATGGCCGGTACACCGAGCGGGGGATCAAGGCCCGGCACGGCTACGCGTCCGAGCGCTACCGCATCCACCCCGAGCACCTGGTGGCGGTGGCCCCCGCGCTCGGAACCCTGGGGGTGCTGCTCGAACCGGCCACCGTGGTCGCCAAGGCCTGGGACCACATTGAGAAGATCGGCCACCGGGCCGCCTGGGCGCCCAGGACGGTGCTGATCACCGGCGCCGGGCCGATCGGGCTGCTCGCCGCCTTGCTGTCCACCCAGCGCGGCTACGGCACCTATGTGGCTGACCAGGTGACCGGGGGCCGCAAACCGGAGATGGTGCGCCAGCTCGGGGCCACCTACGTCCACCGCGGGGACCTGAGCGAAGCGGCCGGCGAAGCCGACATCGTCATCGAGTGCACCGGCTTCGTCCAGATGCTGCTCGAGGTCAACCCGCAGCACATCCGGCACCGGATCACCTGCCTCACCGGCGTTTCCGCGGCCGGGACGGCGTCCAGCGTCGACCCGGGGCTTCTGAATCGCAACATGGTCTTGCAGAACTCTGTGTTGTTCGGATCGGTCAACGCCAACCGGCGCCACTACGAACTCGCCGCCGGTGCCCTCGCCGAGGCCGACCCCCACTGGCTGGCCGGCCTCGTCACCCGCCGCGTGCCGCTCGGCCAGTGGGCCGACGCTTACACCCGGCAGCCCAGCGACATCAAGACCGTCCTCGACTTCCCCCGTCAATCGCCGTAGCCGCCACGGCGGCCGGGCGACCGTCGCGACACCGGGCCGGGGCGCGACCGGTAGGTGACCCGGCGGCCGCGATCGGGAACACTCGGACGATGAGCAGCGGACACGCACGCAGCGTGTACCACCGATGGCTGGGCTGGCACGCCACCTCCATGCGGCGCGCGGCAGCCGTCCTGGTCGCCGGGCTGATCGCGGGACTGATCCTTGCGTTGTTCGTGACCTGGGGACTGGCCCTGGTCGGGGGGTGGGATGCCGCCGCACTCACTTTCCTCCTGACCATCTGGCCGATCATTGCCGCAGCGGATAGCGCACGCGTGGCGCAACTAGCTGCCCGCGAAGACGATACGGAAGGCACCGCGCGGGCGCTGCTCGTGGCGGCCAGCGTCGCCAGCCTCCTCGGCGCCGGCTACGCACTTCACCTGGCGGGGCAACAGAGCGGCCTGCAGCGGGTGGCACTGATCAGCGTTGCCGTGCTGACCGTCGTGCTGTCCTGGACCCTGATCAACACGGTCTACACGTTGCGCTACGCGGACCAGGACTTCGGATCGGCACGAGGGGGCATCGAGTTCGGCGGCGAGGACGGGCAGGAACGGCCCAGCTACCGCGACTTTGCCTATGTCGCTTTTACGATCGGCATGACCTACCAGGTGTCCGACACCACCCTGCGCGACCCCAGCATCCGGCGCACGGTGCTCGGCCACGCCGCCCTGTCGTACGTGTTCGGCGTGGTCATCGTCGCGGGCTCGGTCAATCTCATCTCGGGACTGTTCCACTGAGTCCCCATCGTCCGCGGCCGCTCGAACGACACGAGGGAACGCGCGGGCGGTGCCTTCCGTAGGTTCTGGCGTTCCGCCGGTCGCCCGAGCGAGCGCGTGGCCCCGAACGCTCTGCGAACGCCGGCGACCTTAACGTTGCTGGCATTCGCGGCATAACGAGCGGTGCGACCCGCGCCGTTGCCCAGGTGCCGCGGGCACGGTTCGCAACGCAGAGGGGAGCCTTCAATGACGACCGCCCTATCGCTCGAAGAGGTGAAGACCCGGCAGCAGAAGACCTGGAGCAGCGGTGACTACGGGAAGATCGCCTGGATCACCGTCCCGCTGGGCGATGCCTTGTGCGAGGCCGTCGGCCTGCGGTCCGGCTCGACCGTGCTCGACGTGGCGACCGGCACCGGCCACGTCGCGCTGGCCGCTGCCCGCCGCTTTTGCACCGCGACCGGGATCGACTATGTACCCGCCCTGCTGCAGGAGGCGCGCGCCCGGGCCGGCGCGGAGCACCTGCGGGTGGAGTTCCGGGAGGCCGACGCCGAGGAACTGCCCTGCGCGGACGCGTCCTTCGACTATGTCCTTTCGGCCCTCGGGGTGATGTTCACCGCCGATCACCAGCGGGCGGCGGACGAGCTGCTCCGTGTGTGCCGCGGCGGCGGTGTGGTGGGACTGGCGAACTGGACACCGGTCGGGTTCGTCGGGCGGGTGCTCAAGCTGGTCGGGCGGCATGTCCCACCACCGCCCGGTGTCCGCCCGCCGATCAGGTGGGGGACCGAAGACGGGATACGCGAACTGCTCGGCGCCGGCACGGCCGAGCTGGCCTTCACCACGGCCAGCGTGCGGCAGCGTTTCCCGTCGCCGGAGTTCTTCGCCGACTTCTTCCTGGACTACTACGGGCCCACGTTCAAGGCGTCGGAAGCGCTCACTCCCGAAGGCAGGAGCGTGTTCCGCGACGACCTCATCGCCCTCGCCGCCGCCTCGAACCAGGCGGCGGACGGCACGCTGGTCAGCGACTGGGAGTTCCTGGTGACGGTCGCCACGAAGGCGTGACGCGCGCGGCGCGCAGCAGGGTGACAGGCAGGTTCTGCCTTGCGCCCACCCCCGTCTGCTCCTAGCGTTGGGCAGGGGAAGCCTGATCATGGGACAAAGGCGCATCCCACGTTCGCATGTCTGCGATGGGCCAGTGAGTGAGGCAGAGCGGGGGCCGCTGTGCGGTATGCAGGTTTCACCGTCGGTCGAAGGTTTCTTGGTGTGCTCATGGGGAGCGTGCTCGGGGGGGCGATGCTCGCCGCACCCGCGGCTGCATCGGCGTCCTCCAGCACTTGTACCTGGTCAGGCAGTGCGTCCTGCTCGCTCGCGTTCACCAGCGACGGGCAGCCGGCCGGCACGGCCGCCGGCGAAGTGATCGGGGCGCGCTTCGGCTCCCGGGGTGGTCCGGTCAAGGTGGCGATCCTCGACAGGCACGGCCATCTGGTCACCGGCTCGACCGCGGCCGTGACCGTCGCCATCGGGTCGAATCCGGGCTCTGGGTCCCTGTCCGGAAAGACCACGGTGCATGCGGTAGGAGGAGTCGCCTCGTTCTCAGACTTGTCGATCAACAAGCCCGGCATCGGGTACACCCTCACCGCGCGGAGCCCGGGCATAACCCCGGCCACCTCGGCACGCTTGACGATCTGGGGATCGCTCCAGCACTGTTCCACGACACCGTGCTCGGCAACATCGTCGTCGATGACGACGGCTGGGACGGTAACGACCTCTTCGGCTTCCCGGGACGAGTTCCTCGGGGTGGGGATCGGCGGTGCCAGCTATACCTGCAACGGGACCTACCAGCCGGTGTCGGATCCGTTCGTCTTCGACGTTCTCAGTTCCGGCGGCAACCCCCAGATGGACGCCCGGTTCACCGCCTCGCTGGTGATCGACAAGTCCACGGTCCAGGACTCCGGTCATCCCGGCGCCTCAACCTGGCAGATCTGCTACGCCTCAATGACATTCTTCGACCCGCGCGACGACACCGGCGGAACCGCGATAATCGGCGGCGCCAAGTTCTTCACGGGGTTGCTGCCCGACTGCTCGCGGACCCAGGGGGCGCCGTGTGTGCAGGCGCGCCACAAAGACAACGCCGGCGACGCCGTGATCGAGTTCCTCGCGTCCGGGGATCCCGTCGGCAGAGGATGATCTCTCTTGGTGCAGCGCTGTCCCGACTGCAACGAGGAGAACCCTGACCGGTTCCGCCTCTGCGGCTTCTGCGGGGCGCAGCTTTCGCCGCCGGTCGCCCCGCAAGAGGTGCGCAAGACCGTCACCGTGGTCTTCTGCGATGTGAAGGACTCCACCGGCCTGGGCGAAAAGCTCGACAGCGAGTCGCTGCGGGAGGTCCTCAGCGCCTACTTCTCGGCCATGAGGCACGTGCTGGAGCGGCACGGGGGCACGGTCGAGAAGTACATCGGCGACGCGATCATGGCCGTGTTCGGCCTGCCCAGCCTGCACGAGGACGACGCGCTGCGCGCGGTCAGAGCCGCATGCGAGATGCGGACGGCTCTGAAGGAGCTCAACCTCAGGCTCGAGGCCACCTGGGGGGTGCGCCTGGAAAACCGAACCGGCGTCAACACCGGCGAGGTCGTGGCCGGCGACCCGTCGGCGGGACAGCGCCTTGCCACCGGAGACACCGTCAACGTGGCCGCCCGGCTCGAGCAGACGGCGCCCGACGGCGAGGTTCTCATCGGAGAGGCGACCTTCGGCCTGGTGAAGGACGCCGTGATCGTTGAGCCGGTGGACCGGCTCGAGCTGCGCGGCAAGGCCAAGCGGGTTCGTGCCTACCGGCTGATCGCCGTGAGCCGCCGCGAGGCGATCACCCGGCGCGCGGACCTTCCCGTTGTCGGCCGGGACGCGGAGCTCGGGCGCCTGCTCGGTGCGTTCGGCCGCGCGCTCGAAAGCTCGCACTGCGAAGTCGTGACCGTGCTCGGTGAGGCCGGCATCGGCAAGTCACGGTTGATCGAGGAGTTCGTCCGCGAGGTGGGCGACCGTGCGCAGGTGCTCCGCGGCAGGTGCCTGTCCTACGGTGAGGGCATCACGTTCTGGCCCATCGCCGAGGCTCTGCGGCAGGCGGCCGGAATCCTCCCCGATGACGAGGAGGACGAGGCGCGCGCCAAGCTGTGGTCCCTCGTCGGCGCGGGCCGCGAGGACGCCGCATTGCGGATCTGGTCCCTCATGGGTTTCGGTGCGGGCGCGTACGGCTTGGACGAGTTGCTGTGGAGCGTCCGGGCCGTCCTCGAGACAATCGCGCGCCGCCGGCCGCTCGTCATGATCTTCGACGACATCCACTGGGCCGAGCAGTGCCTCCTCGACGTCATCGAGCATGTCGGCAGCACGTTGGACGGCGTTCCCCTGTTCATCCTCTGTGCCGCGCGCCACGAACTGCTCGAGGAGTTCCCCGGCTTTCTCGCCGGCCGCGACAGAGCCGACAGGATCGAGCTGCATGAGCTCTCGCGCCGCGACACGGCGCGGGTGCTGGGGAACCTCGTCGGCGACATCCGGCTGCCTGGAAGCCTGGAGGACCGGGTCTTGTCGGTCGCCGACGGCAACCCTCTCTACGCCGAGCAGATGATCTCTATGCTGATCGACTCCGGCGTGATCCACGAGCAGGACGACAGCTGGGAGTTCGCTGCCGGTGGCGAGAACCTGGCGGTGCCGGCGAACGTCTCCTCCCTCATTGCCTCACGGCTCGACCGCTTGCCCCCGCTCGAGAGAGGAATCATCGAGCGGGCGGCGGTGATCGGCTTGGAGTTCGAGACCGCCGCCGTCGCGGCCCTTGCGACGAACGGGGGCGGTGGGGCCGACCTCGCGCCGCAGCTGTCGGAGCTGTGCGGCAAGCGCCTCATCAGGGCCGGCGGCGCGGGCCTTCGTGGCGAGGGCTACCAGTTCAGTCACATTCTCGTGCGGGATGCGGCCTATGACCGTCTGCTCAAGCGGACGAGGGCTCGCATGCACGAGCGCTTCGCCGACTGGCTCATCCAGGACTCCAGAACCCGGGTAGCGGAATTCGAGGAGATCATCTCGTATCACCTGGAGCAAGCCTTCCGGTACCGGTCCGAGCTCGGGCCCGTCGACGCGCAGGCCCGCTCGCTGGGCGATCGTGCCGCCCACCATCTCGGCGTCGCGGGGTCGAGGGCGATCGACCGCGGGGACATGCCTGCCGCCGCGAGCATGTTCCAGCGAGCCGCTGGCCTGCTCGACGGGGCGCACCAGGACCGGCCACGCCTGCTGCTCGAGGCCGGAGAGGCGCTGACCGACGCCGGTGAGCTTGACGCCGCCCAAGCGGCACTCGACGCGGCGCGCGCCGGCGCTGCCCGGCTGGGAAACGATGCGATCGAAAGAGCGGCCGAGCTTGCCGGACTGCAGCTCCGGTACACCACCGACGCCAAGAGCGCGCAGCAAGGCGTCGTCTCGCGCGTGCAGGAGCTCATCCCCGTGTTGGAGGAAGCCGCCGATCATTACGGCCTCGCGCGGGCCTGGCGGCTGATGACCTACGCGCACTGGACGGCCACCCGGTTCGGCGTCGCGGCCGAGGCCGCCGAACAGACGATCCGGCACGCGACACGGGCGGGCGATGAGGTGATGGCGAGGCGGTTCGCCGGCGCGCTGGCGATCTCGGTCCTTTATGGCCCGACTCCCGCCGACGAAGGGGTCGCGTACTGCGAAGAGGTGCTCTCGCGAGCGGTCGAGGACCGGAAGGCCACGGCGATCACGCAAGTGGCGCTCGCGCATCTTGAGGCGATGCGCGGCAACTTCGAGGTGGCCCGGCACCGCTACGGGCAGAGCCGCGCGTTGCTCGAGGAGTTCGGCTGGCGGCATTTGGCCGCCCTCACCTCCCTGGACTCGGCTCCCGTCGAGGCGCTCGCCGGCGATCTCGAGGCGGCGGAACGCGAGCTCCGCAAGGATCACCAGACGCTCGAGCGGATGGGAGAGCGCAACTACATCTCGACGACCACGGGGATGCTGGCTGAGGTCCTCTACCGTCAGGGCCGCTATGAGGAGTCGACCGACCTCGCCGCCGCCTGCCAGGAACTCGCCTCTCCGGACGACGTGGCTTCGCAATTCCTATGGCGCTGCGTGCAGGCGAAACTGCTCGCCCGAGACCGCCAGCGCGAGCGCTCGGATGCGCTCCTCACCGAGGCGCTTGACATGATCGGCGCTTCGGACTGGCTGGACTGGCAGGGCAACGGGTTCATGGATCTCGCCGAGGTACGCCGGCTCGGCGGCCGTGTCGCGGACGCCGTCGAGGCGCTCGCGCAGGCATCGGCGCGCTTTGCCGAGAAGGGCAACGTCGTCTCGGCGCGGCGGGCGGGCGAGCTTGCCGGCGACCTGCGGGCGACCCTGGCCGGCAACACGCCGGGCCCGGAACGACCGGCCGCTCCGGCCTGAACCAGGGTTCGGAGCCGTGCCGTGTCCCGGCCGGCGGTTCAGGTCGTGAGGCCGAGCATCCAGGATCGGTGCCGCCGCCGGCCGAGATGACCCGCCTTCGAGCGTCAGGCTCGCCCGGGCCGGCCGGTCAGGGGGTCAGCCGGTAGAAGCGCCAGGTCTCCGTCTCGAAGGGAAGGACTTCCACGCCGCTGAAGCCGGCCTCCTCGGCGTAGCGGCGCAGCGTGGCGGTGCGCATCACGGCCCCCGTGGCTGCCGTGCCCGGGTCACCCATCGCTGCGGGCAGGCACGACACCAGGCTCCACCCATAGTGGTAGCGCTCCAGGTCCGAGGCAGGCGCGGTGAACTCGTCCTCGACCAGCTCATCGGCTATGACGACCGAGCCCGGCCGCCCGAGCATGCCGCGCGCCGCCCGGAGCGCCTCCACCGGCCGGGCCATGTCGTGGAGCCCTTCAAAGATCGTCACAAGGTCGAACCGCCCGGACATGCCCGGGCCGGAGGCATCGGTGACGGCGAAGGTGACCCGGCCGGACGCGCCAGCCTGCTCGGCATTGCGGCGGGCGGCGGCGATCACGTCGGGGTCCAGGTCGAAACCCTCCACTCTGACCAGAGGATAGGCCCGCGCCATCGCGATGCTCGACCAGCCCGCTCCACACGCCAGGTCGGCGACCCGCGCGGGCGGCTCCCGGCGCAGTCGCTGGTCCACGTCCGGGATGGCGGGCAGCCATTGTGTTCCCAGCAGGTTGAGGAACGTGGCCCGGTTGTACTCCGCCCTGCCCTCCGGTGCCCACGGCAGGGGCGGCGGGGCGCCCCCGGTGCGGAACGCCTCCACGAGCTGCGGCAGCCACCGCCCGGCGCGCACGATCTCGACCCCGTTGAATGCCCGGTAGCGGATGTCGTCGAGGTCGACGAGGACGGGCACAAGATCCGGTGGTAGGCGGTACCGGCGGGCCAGCGGCCCCGCGGAGGGATCGTGGACTTCCAGCAGCCCGCTGGCCGCGTGATGCTCCAGCCATTCCCGGACGTACCGTTCGTCGGTGCCGGTCCGTCCGGCCAGCTCCGACGAGGTCGCGGGACCACCGGCGTCGAGCGCCCGGTACAGGCCCAGCCGCTCGCCCAGATACACGGTGAAAAGCTCCAGGGCCCCGACCACGTCGTGAAATAGGCGCTCGGCCAGCGCGGCCGCCGGATCGACCGGACGGCGCTGCCCGGCCGGGCTGCTCTCCGTTGTCATGCGGCTCAAGGTACAGGCGTGCCCGGCAGGGCCGGAACGCCGGCCGTGCCTGCGGCCGAAACCCCCGCAGTTTAACCAGAGACGAACAACAGGCAAAGAAACGGTTCAGGGGTTTACCGCTGGCCTGAGCCGCGAAAGGTTCGGTTTCATACCAATCGTGTGATGCGCCGCTGGGGCCGGCTGGCATTGGGTGGTTACGGGGGTAAGGCGCCTCCATGACGGCCGGGCGTGACGCCCCGGACGCATCCCAGGATGGCTCCGATGGCGAGGGCGACCAGCCCGCTGGCCGGGAGAGATCGGAGAGGTCCCGATGGCGACCGATGCTGCCGACCAGGCGGCGACCGCCGCCCGACGGCCGGCCGCTCCCGCCGGGGTGCCGATCCTGGCGTCCAAGATCACACCGCCGGGCATGCCCGAGTGGGCGGTGCCGCGCCCGCGGATCAGCAAACTGATCGCGGAGGGCGCGCGGCGGTCGCCGCTCACGGTTGTCACCGGCCCTCCCGGCGCGGGCAAGACGATGGCGCTGGCACTGTGGGCGGCGGCGGAACCCCGGGCGGTCGGCTGGGTTTCGCTCGACGACTATGACAACCGGCCGGGGGTCTTCTGGTCCTATGTCATCGCGGCGTTGCGCCGGTCCGGCGTGGACGTGCAGAAGGCGTCGCCAGCCGCCCTGCGGGGGCGGGCGGCTGGCTATGAGTTCCTGCCGCGGCTGGCCGCCGCGCTGGCTGCCCAGAACCCACCGGTGACGCTGATCGTCGATGACCTCCACGTGCTCACCGAGCCGCCGCTGCTCAGCGAGCTTGACTTCCTGCTACGGAACGGTGGGCCCGGCCTGCGCATGGTGGTCTCCTCGCGGGCGGACCCGCTGCTGCCCCTGCACCGCTACCGGCTCGCCGGTGAGCTGACCGAGATCCGCGCTGGTGACCTCGCTTTCAGCATCGCCGAAGCCGACCTGCTCATGGCGCAGCACCGCAGCACGCTGTCGGCGGACTCGCTTGAGTGCCTCACGCGCCGAACAGAGGGGTGGGCAGCCGGCATCCGTCTCGCCGCGATGTCCATGGACAACCATCCCGATCCTGATCGGTTCGTCAGGGAGCTGATCACAGAGGACAGCGCACTGACCGGCTACCTGGTGGAGGAGGTTCTCAACACCCAGCCCCCCGAGGTCCGGGAAGTCTTGCTGAGCACGTCCATCCTGGATCGGGTCAGCCCTGAAGCCGCGAGCGAACTGGTCGGCGACGACCGGGCGGCGGCAATCCTGAGAACCACGGCCAGCGCGAACGCGTTCGTCCAGTCGATCGGGTGCGGGTGGTACCGCTACCACACGCTTTTCGCGGACGTGCTGCGCCTCAAGCTGCGACGTGAGTGTCCGGACCGGATCGCCGCCCTGCACCGGCGGGCTGCCCGGTGGTGCCGGCGCAACGGGCTGCTCACCGACGCGGTCCGGTACGCCACGCGGGCCGGTGACTGGCAGCTCGCCGCCAGCATGGTCGTGGACGGGCTGGCCATCGGCGAGATCTTTGAGCCGCGGGGCAGCCAGTCCCTGGCCGGTGAGTTCCGGCTCATGCCGCACGGCGAGGCCTGGAACAAGCCTCAGCCGCACCTGGTTTCTGCCGCGATCGCGCTGTCGGCCGGGCGGTGTGAATCCGCCGCCGCCGCACTGGATGCCGCGGAACGCGTCCTGGAGCGTCGTCCCGCCGGCCGGGAGACTCCGAGCCGGCTGGCCGCCGCGATGATCCGCCTCACCGCCTGCCGACGCACCGGGGACCTGCAGGGAGCGGTGGCGGCCGCTTCCCGCGCGGGGGCGCTGATCGACATGCTCCCCGGCGAGCCGGACGAGCCGGGCGGGTCGGGCGGGCCAGGTGGGCCGTGCGAGCCGGGCGGCGCCCTCACCCGGCACCGGCAGGTCCGGGCGCATATGCTGCGCGATCGCGGGGCTGTCGAGCTGTGGTCGGGCCGTCTCGGGGAGGCGGCCCGGGTCCTCGCTTCGGGCGTGGCCGCCGCGACCGGTCCGGGCGGGGAGCACCAACAAGCCGACTGTCTCGGGCATCTCGCGCTGGTGGAAGCCGCGCGCGGCAGACTGCGGCGCGCCGCAAAGCTGGCCGCCCGGGCGATGGCGGCGCATGCGGGCACCGAACATCTGCCTGCCCAGCATCCGAACCCGGCGGCGCTCGCCGCTCTCGCTTGGGTGCACCTGGAGCGTGGTGAGCTGCGCGAGGCACGGTGCGGCCTCAAGCAGCTGGACGCCGCGCTAGGCGCAAACCCGGACAAGCTGATCGGCACGATGGCCTGCCTGATCGCGGCCTGCGGCGGGCTGGCCGACGGACACGGCGCGGCCGCCGCGCAGATCGTAGCCAGGGCACGGTCAGGGTGGGCCGTCCCGGCCTGGCTCGACCAGATGCTGAGCCTGGTCGAGTCGCGGGCGTGGATGGTGACCGGCGATATCCAGGCCGCACTCGCCGCGGCCGGGAGCGCGGGCCACGATGCCTCGCCGGAGACAGCGGTCGCGCTCGCGCGGGTGTGGCTGGCTGCTGGGGACGCCGAAAGCGCAAGGCGCGCGCTCACGCCGGCGCTGGCGGCCGCCGGCGAGGCGCCAGAGCGGGTGCGCCTGCAGGCGTTGCTGGTTGACGCCCAGCTCAGCTACGCCGGCGGTGACAACGCGGGCGGCCGACGGGCGCTCGTGTCCGCGCTGCAGCTGGCCGAACGTGAACAGCTGAGGCTGCCGTTCGTCATGGACCGCGGCTGGATCGGCCCGGTGCTGCGGCGCGACCCCGAGCTGGCCCGCCGCCACCGGTGCCTGTTCACACCGGGCCAGCGCCACGATCAGCCCCAGGCGCCGTCGGGCGTCCCCGAGCAGGCAGCGACCGTGGCGGTCGAGCCACTCACCGAACGGGAGCGGGAGGTGCTCCGGCACGTGTCGGGCATGCTGAACACCGCCGAGGTCGCCAGCGAGATGTACATCTCCATCAACACGGTTAAGTCGCACCTCAAGAGCATCTACCGTAAACTGGCGGCGGGTCACCGCGGCGAGGCCGTCCGCCGGGCCCGTCAGCTCGAGCTGATCTGAGGCAGATCATCCGTTCTGCGTGATCCGGCCCCGCCATTCCCCCGCCACGATGCTTCTGCAGTGCCTAAAGAAGGGAAGAGACCATGTCACAGCGGGGATCGACCGCCGGAGCCGGATGGGTAGCCTTCGCCGCCATCATGATGATCATCCTGGGCATCTTCGGTGCCCTCGAAGGGCTCGCCGCCATTGTCAAGAGCGGCTTCTACCACGTGCCGCCCAACTATTACATCAACGTCAACGCCAAGGGGTGGGGATGGATCCACCTGATCATTGGCATCATTGTCGTGCTGGCGGGCCTGTCACTCTTCCGTGGGTCCACCTGGGCCCGCGTGGTGGGGATCTTTCTGGCGTCCGTCGCGGCGATCTCGAACTTCCTGTTCATCCCCTTCTACCCGATCTGGTCGCTCGTGATCATCGCGATCGCCGTCTTCGTCATCTGGGCGCTGGCAGCACACGGCCGCGCGCTCGCGGAGGTCTGACCTCCTCACGCACCGCCGCTTATCGCCGAGACTTCGTCGGCGCTGAGCTCAATTGACGCGGCAGCGACGTTGGCCTCGGCATGCTCGGGCGATCCGGTGCCGGGAATCGGCAGTATTTGCGGTGATCTAGCCAGCAGCCAGGCGAGCACGATCTGCCTCGGGCCGGCGCCATGCCGGTTGGCGGCCTCGGCCACCGCCGGGTTGGCGCTGGTCTGCTGGATCGGCGCCCAGGGCAAGAACACGATCTGTTCCTGCTCGCAGGTGTCGACAATGGACTCCGACTTGCGGTCGGACGCGTTGAACCTGTTCTGCACCGAGACGACGGGGGTGATCTGCTGTGCCTCTCGCAGCTGGGTCAGCGACACGTTCGAGATCCCGATGTGGCGGATCTTGCCTTCGTCCTTGAGCTGCACCAGCATGCCCACCGACTCGGCCAGCGGTACCGCGGGGTCGAGCCGGTGGAGCTGGTACAGCGGAATCTGATCCAGCCGCAGCCGCCGCAGGCTCCCCTCACAGGCCGCGCGCAGGTGCTCCGGCCTGCCATCGGGAACCCACCGGCCAGGCCCCGGCCGTACCTGGCCACCCTTGGTGGCGATCACAAGATCGTCGGGATATGGATGCAGGGCCTCGGCGATCAGCTGCTCGCTGACGTCGGGGCCGTAGGAATCGGCGGTGTCGATGAGGTTGACGCCGAGTCCCACCACCCGCCGTAGCGTTGCCCTGGCCTGTCCCCGGTCCGGCGGATCGCCCCAGATGCCGTTGCCGGTGACCCGCATCGCGCCGAACCCCATCCGCCGCACCACCAGGTCACCGCCGATCTCGATGTCGCCCGCTGCCGCTGCGCTGGCCGAACTGGTCATGGGTATCCCTCCTGACGTCTGCCGCTCTGCTTCACGCCCCGTGCTGCGATGATCGCACCGTGGCCGGCGCGTGGAAGCTGCCGGGCGACAAGCTCGCCGCCTCGGTGTCCGCCAACGGCCGGGCGCGCGGTCAGGTGTCGATGTTCGGGTTATCGGCGGGGAGCGGGACCAGGTGCGCCGGGGGATCGGGGATCACCATTGCCGACTCGACCGTCAGGTCGGGACGGACGTGCACAAGCTCGCCGGGAGCCAGCATGCGCCAGCCGCTCTCCCCGTCGAGTTCCTCCGACGCCACCACGACCGACGGCAGCGCCTGGAGCGCGGGTGCGTGCACCGAGGACGTCGCGCTGCGGACGTGCAGGCCGGGCGCGGCCGCGGCGCCGTCGGCGGCGGCCGTGGCCGGCGGGGTGCTCGCCCCGGCGCGCCGCTCGATGATGTGCAGCGCGTGCTGCGCGGGGTAGCGCAGGGCCCACAGCTGACCGGGCGTGGCAACCACGGTGTTCAGCGACGAGACCGGCAGGCGGGTACCGATCCAGCTCGCCGCTGCCGCGATGCCCGCCCCGACGTCGCCGCCGTGCGCGTCGACCTGCTGGGTGATCAGCGCGAAGAAGCGCTCGGAGTCCGTATCCCCGAGCACGAGCTCGCCGTACCGGCCCAGCTGGTCATCGAGCCGCCCGATATCGCCGATCCCGCCGTTGTGCGCCATGATCCGGCCCCGCATCGTGAACGGGTGCGTGTTCTCCAGCGTGGCGCCGCCCGCGGTCGCGTAGCGCACGTGAGAAACGAAGGTCGCCGCGCGGGCCTGCCGCGCCTCCCGGACGAACTCCTTGTCCCGGAACGCCGGCTCGGGCTGCTTGTCGAGGACGGGCGCGCCCGAGGGATCGAAGAATCCGATCCCGCTCCCGTCCGCGTTGCGCCGGCTCTGCACCTCCAGCGAGTCCGGCGCATCCAGCAGCCAGAACGACGCGCTGATGGGCTCATGCCCCGCGGTCAGCCCCAGCAGTCTGCACATAACGAGGCTCCGCCCGCCGGTCAGGGACCGGGCACTGTTTTCTCGACGTCGTGCAGGAAATCGACGAGACCGGCGAAGTAGGTTTGCTGGTCGTCGTACATCGCCAGGTGGCTGCCGTTCGGGCAGTGCAGGTACCGGCCGCGTGGCAGGCGGCCGGCCATCATCTCCATGTGCGCGGGGTCCATCGTGTCGTGGCGGGCGCCGATGACCAGCGCCGGCACGTCGATCGCTGCGAGGTCACCGGTCCGGTCCCAGCTGGCGAGCTTGGCGTCGGCGCTGATCCCGAGCTCGCTCGGGCCCTGCATCGACACGTAGATCGCCGGATTGATGTGGGCGAAGCCGCGCCGCACCGGATCGGGCCATTCCCCGGTCGGTATGCGCAGCACGTGATGGACGTAGTGCTGCTCGGTCAGCAGCTCCATGTACCGGGGGTTCTCGATCTCGCCGTCGGCTTCCAGGGACTTGATCTCGGCCAGCGCCGCCTGGTCCATCTGCGGCATCAGCACCTGCTCGGCGTAGGCGTTGTAGGCCGGGACGCTGGCCATCATGTTGGATACGATCAGCCCCCGCAGATGCTGCTGGTGATGCAGCGCGTACTCGATCGCGAGGAGCCCGCCCCACGACTGGCCGTAGAGGACGAAGTTGCCGGAGTCCAGCCCGAGCGCTTTGCGAACCTGCTCCACCTCGTCGACGAAGCGGTCCAGTTCCCACAGCGACGGCTCGGCGGGCTGGTCGCTGAAGCCCGAGCCGAGTTGGTCGTAGTAGTAGTACTCGATCCCCGCCGCGGGCAGGTAGCTGTCGCAGGCCTCCAGGTATTCGTGGGTCGACCCCGGCCCGCCGTGGAGCAGCAGCACCCGCAGATCCGGGTTGTTGCCGACCCGCTTCACCCACACCCGGTAGGTACCGGCCGACGTCGTCACCGGGATCATCCGGGCGCCCCCGCTCAGCACATCGTCCCGCCCCGAACAGTCCAGGTAGCTGCTTGTCGGCTGCATGTGCTGCTCCCTCCTCCGGCGGCTGGCGCCCGCCCGGGCCCTCAGCAGCTTAGACGGGCCAGGCAGGGGCCTGCCAGGCCGCCGTGCCCGTTCGTTCAGGACGTGACGATTCCACCGCGGTCGCGGTCGGCCGCGTACGCTTGCGCTGGCCGGCCCGATCGCAAGGGGGAACAGATGACTGCGTACGTGATCGCCGACATCGACATCCACGACCCGGAGGCATACCGGGAGTATGCGGCGCTCGTGCCGGACACGCTCCGGCCGTACGAGGGACGGTTCCTCGTTCGCGGCGGCGACTTCGAGACGCTCGAGGGCGACTGGAAGCCCCGGCGCGTGGTCGTGCTCGAGTTCCCCAGCGCCGAGCAGGCACGGCGGTGGTACGGGTCGGGGGCGTACGCGGCGGCGATGGCGATCCGGCACCGCGCCTCGACGGGCAAGCTCGTGCTGGTCGAGGGAACGCCCTAGCACGTGGCCGGCGTGTGATCGACCTCGACCAGGGCTGGCGGACCGAGCGGCTCGATCTGGAGCCGCTGACGGTGACCCACGCCGTCGAACTGGCGCCATTGCTCGACGACACACGGCTGCACGAGTTCACCGGTGGCGCGCCGGTGAGCGCGGCGGCGCTGGCCGAGCGCTATGCACGCCTGGCGGTACGCTGCTCGCCCGGCGGTGACCAGCTGTGGGGCAACTGGGTGCTGCGACTGCGCGGCACCGGCACGCCGTTGGGGACCGTGCAGGCGACGTTGCCCGCCGGTGGTCCCGCCGCCGGGCCGGCCGAGGTGGCCTGGGTGGTTGCTCATGCCGCGCAGGGGCGCGGCTACGCCAAGGAAGCGGCGCGCAGCCTGGTGGGCCGGCTGCACGACGCCGGCTGGACCGTCATGGCCCACATCCATCCGCGCCACCTGGCGTCCCAGGAGGTCGCCCGCGCCGCCGGGCTGATGCCCACCGCAGAGGCCCACGACGGCGAGATCCGCTGGGTCCGCCCAGCGGCCGGGCCGCCGTAGCGCGATGGCGGGTGACGGGGTTCCGCCGCGCGCGGCTACGCGGCCGGGGCGGGGCGCGGCGCGGTGATCGCCCAACGGATGGCCTGCACGAGCGCGGAACCCGCCGGGCGCACCACGGCGGCCTCGGTCACCGGCAGGCGGGGGAGGTACAGTGGCCGCCGCGCCCAGCCGGGGAGGAGCGAGACCGCCGCCGCGGCCAGCACGCCGTAGGGCGCCCGGGCGATGACCGGAAGCGGGGGGCTGAGCAGCAGGAAGCGTGCGGCCGCGCGGGCCTGGGCGGTGCCGGCCAGCTCGCCCCGGTATTCGGCGATCCGGTCGGCGAGCTCGGCTTCGGTGCGCGGCGGGTCGGGCACGCCGAGGCCGGTGCCGATCCGGGCCAGGTCGGCGACGTAGCCGTCGCGTCCCGCCTGGTCAAGCGGCTCGGCGCCGAACCTGGTGTGCGCGCGCAGGAAGCTGTCGGCCTCGGCGATGTGCACCCAGGTCAGCAGGTGCGGGTCCGAGGCCGCGTACGTCCGCCCATCGGGCGCGATCCCGCTCACCCGCTGGTGGATCGCCCGGACCCGCCCGATCGCTTCCTGCGAGTCGGCGGCCCGGCCGAACGTCGTGACGGCGAGGAAGTAACTGGTCCGCTGCAGCCGTCCCCACGGGTCGCCGCGGTACCCCGAATGCCCCGCCACGGCGGCCATGGCCAGCGGGTGCAGCGACTGCAGCAGCAGCGCCGTGAGCCCGCCGATGAACATCGATGAGTCCCCGTGCACCCGGCGGATCGGGCGGCCTTCCGCGAACCACCGCTCCCCCCCGGCCGCATTGATGACCTGGCGACGCGCCGGGCCCTCCGGCCCGGCCACCCGCTCGAAGATGGCCGCGCCGATCCGGCTGCGGACGCTACCGCTCAGATCAGGCACCATGACCGCCCACCTTCGCATTATCCCCCGGCCCGCGCCCAGTCCCGGCCGGGCCGCGCCAATCCCGGCCGGGCCCGCGCCCCCCCGTCAGCGCGCGATCCAGCGCTGGGTCTGCTCGTGCCAGGTGGGGGGCTGCCCGGGCAGTGGCGTCCGCTCGCCCGGGCGCAGCCCGTCGATGACGACCGCCAGATGGCGCTGCCGGAGCTCGGCCGTGCGCTTGGCGTCGCCGAGCTTGACACCCGCGAGGAACTCGAGCAGGAACTCGACGTCGAGGTAGGTGACGTCGTCCCTGAGCAGGCCGGTTGCGCGGACCCGCTCGAACAGCTCGATGCCCAGCGCCTGCATCTGTTCTGCCAGGGCCAGCTGCTCGTCGGTGGGAACGAACGTGCCGGCGAGGCGGACCGTCAGCCCGTGGGTGTTCGCGGCCACGATGCGGCGCAGGAACTCGGTGAACGCCTCCCAGGGCTCGGCGTCGGAAGCCAGCGCCCGCCTGATCTCGGCGAGGTAGGTCTCCTGCCCGTTCCGGCACAGCGTGCGCAGCAGGTCTTCCTTGCCCGCGTAACGGTGGTAGAGCGCTCCGATGCCGACCCCGGCCCGCTCGGCCACCGCGGAGATCGGGGCGCCGGGGTCGTCAAGGAACACCTCGCGGGCCGCCTGCAGGATGAGCCCGTCATTCTGCGCCGCCTGTGCCTGTCGGCCGCGCAGGGGGGCCGCGCCGCTCGCCATCCGCTCCTCACTCCATTTGAACAGATCATTCCGTTCTGTTATTCTTGAACGGAACAGTTCGTTCAGATTAGTGAGCAGCGGAGGATTTGGCAATGACGAACCCGACCGAGAGCAAGATCGAGGAATTCCGGGTGGACATCCCGCAGGCGGACCTGGACGACCTGGCCGACCGGCTCGCCAGGACCCGGTGGCCGGCCAGCCTGCCGGGGCAGGCGTGGGAACGCGGGGTCCCGGTCGGCTACCTGCGCGAGCTGGCCGAGTACTGGCGCGAGGGCTTCGACTGGCGTGCCCAGGAGGCGCGCCTGAACTCCTACCCGCAGTACACGACCCAGATCGACGGCCAGAAGATCCATTTCCTGCACGTGAGGTCGCCGGAGCCGAGCGCCACGCCGCTGCTCCTGCTCCACGGCTGGCCGGGCTCGGTGGTGGAATTCCTGAACGTCATCGGGCCGCTCACCGACCCCCGTGCGCACGGCGACGCCTCGGCGCCGGCGTTCGACCTGGTCGTCCCGTCGCTGCCGGGGATCGGGTTCTCCGGCCCCGCCACCGAGCCCGGCTGGACCAGCCGGCGGATCGCGGGTGCGCTCGCCGAGCTGATGCGCCGGCTCGGATACCAGCGCTACGGCGCCCAGGGCGGCGACTACGGCGCGTTTGTCGCGCCCGACCTCGGCCGGGTCGACCCCGAGCATGTGATCGGCGTCCACGTCAACGCGGCCACCATGGGCTTCATCCCGTTCGGGGACATCCCCGAGGAGGAGCAGGCGACGTTCAGCGCGGTGGAGAACGAGCGCGTGCAGCGATTGCAGAACTTCCTGACCGAGGGCAACGGCTACTTCCAGATCCAGTCCACCCGCCCGCAGACGCTGTCCTACGCGCTGACCGACTCCCCGGCCGGGCAGCTGGCATGGATCGTCGAGAAGTTCAAGGAGTGGACCAACTCCGGTCACGCGCTGCCCGAGGACGCGATCCCGCGGGACGACATCCTCGCGGACGTCAGCGTGTACTGGTTCACGCGGACGGCCGGCTCCGCGGCCAACACGGTCTACTACGAGAGCATGCACTCGGGCGACTGGCCCACGCCCTCCGCGGCGCCGACCGGCGTGGCCGTCTTCGCCGAGGACATCGCCATCCGCCGCTACGCGGAGCGTGCCAACAACATCGTGCACTGGAGCGACTTCGAGACCGGCGGCCACTTCGCCGCGCTCGAGACGCCGGACCTGCTCGTCCAAGACATCCGCGCCTTCTTCGCATCGTTGGTCGCCACCTCGTAGTCGTGCTGATCATCAGCCCGTACGCTTGATGCGTGCTTGGTCTCCCCGAGGGCATCAGCGGGTGCCTGTTCGACCTGGATGGCGTCATCACCAAGACGGCGATCGTGCACGACGCCGCGTGGAAAGAGATGTTCGACGACTACCTGCGGGATCGTTCCCGGAGGACCGCCGAGCCGTTCGTACCGTTCGACCCGGGCCGGGACTACGGCGAGTACGTGGACGGGAAACCGCGGGCCGACGGGGTCCGGTCGTTCCTCGCCTCCCGGGGGATCGAGCTGCCCGATGGCAGCGACGACGACCCACCCGGCGCGGATACGGTTCACGGCCTCGGCAACCGCAAGAACGAGATCCTGCTGCGGCGGATACGCGAGGACGGAGTGCAGGTATACGAGAGCTCGGTCCGCTACGTCCAGGCTGCCCGGGACGCGGGCCTGCGCCGCGCCGTCGTATCGTCCAGCGCCAACACCCGCGAGGTGCTCGCCGCCGCGGGCATCGAGGACCTGTTCGAGGCGCGGATCGACGGCATCGTCGCCAAGCGCGAGCACCTGCGCGGAAAGCCGGCCCCGGACACGTTCCTGGCCGGGGCCCGGGCCCTCGGGCTGGAGCCGGGGGCGGCCGCGGTTTTCGAGGACGCGCTGGCTGGCGTGGAAGCCGGGCGGGCCGGGAGCTTCCGTTTTGTCGTAGGGGTTGATCGCGCCGGGCAGGCGGATGCCCTGAGAAAGCACGGCGCGGACGTTGTCGTGGCCGATCTCGCCGAACTGCTGGACCACTCATGATCAAGAGCAAGAGATTCACCGTGGAGCCCTGGTGCCTGCGGGAGACCGAGCTGGACCTGGACATGATGGCCCAGGCCGAATCGGTGTTCGCGTTGTCGAACGGGCACCTTGGCTGGCGAGCGAACCTGGACGAGGGCGAGCCCCACGCCCTGCCGGGGACCTATCTCAACGGGTTCTACGAGGTGCGGCCGCTGCCGTACGCGGAGGCGTCGTACGGCCTGCCGGAGTCCGGGCAGACCGTCATCAACGTCACGAACGGCAAGCTGATCAGGCTGTTCGTCGACGATGAGCCCTTCGACGTCCGCTACGGCGAGCTGCGCTCCCACGAGCGCTGCCTCGACTTCCGCGCGGGCACGCTCAGCCGCCAGGCGGAATGGGTATCGCCGGCCGGCGGGGCGGTCCGCGTCTCATCGACCCGGATGGTGTCGTTCACCCAGCGCGCGATCGCCGCGATCCATTACGAGGTGGAGCCGCTGGACAGTTCCATGCGGGTCGCGCTGCAGTCCGAGCTGCTCGCGAACGAGCAGATGCCGTCCCTCGGCGGCGACCCCCGGCTCGGTGCCGTACTCGAGCACCCGCTGACCGAGGAGTTCCAGCGCGTGCACGGCACGGGCGTCACTCTGGTGCACACGACCGAGAACAGCGGGCTGCGCGTCGGCGCCGCGATGGACCACATCATCGAGGGGCCCAGAGTCCACGTCGATACCCAGGCGTTTGAGGACGGGGGCGCGGTCACCGCGACCGCCGTGGTGAAGCCGGGGCAGCGGTTGCGGCTGACCAAGTTCGTGGCGTACGGGTGGTCGGGCTCCCGGTCGCTGCCTGCCGTCCGGGATCAGGTATGGGCGGCGCTGAGCGGGGCCAAGCAGAGTGGCTGGGACGGCCTGCTCGCCGAGCAGCGCGAGTACCTTGACGACTTCTGGCACCGTGCCGACGTGGAGGTCGAGGGGGACGCCGAGGTCCAGCAGGCGGTACGGTTCGGGCTCTTCCACGTGCTGCAGGCCGGCGCCCGCGGCGAGAACCGCCCGATCCCCGCCAAGGGCCTGACCGGGCCCGGCTACGACGGGCACACGTTCTGGGATACCGAGACGTTCGTCCTGCCGGTGCTCACGCTGACCGCTCCCGACGCGGCCGCCAGCGCGCTCCAATGGCGGCACAGCACGATGCCTACGGCGGTGGAGCGGGCCGACCAGCTCGGCTTCAAGGGCGCCGCCTTCCCGTGGCGGACGATCAACGGCAAGGAGGCCTCGGGCTACTGGCCGGCGGGCACCGCCGCCTTCCACATCAACGCCGACATCGCCGACGCGGTCGTCCGCTACGTCGAGGCGACCGGCGACAATACGTTCGCCAGCGGGGTGGGGATGGAGTTGCTGACGGAGACCGCGCGGCTCTGGCGCTCGGTCGGCCACCACGACTCGGAGGGCCGGTTCCACATCGACGGCGTCACCGGCCCGGATGAGTACAGCGCCCTCGCCGACGACAACGTCTACACGAACCTGATGGCCCGGCAGAATCTGCTGGCGGCCGCGGACGCGGCGAAGCAGTACCCGGACCGCGCCCGGGAACTCGGCATCGACCTGGAGGAATCGGCCAGCTGGCGCGACGCCGCCGAGCACATGAACGTCCCCTTCGATGTGGCGCTCGGGGTGCACCAGCAGGCTGAGGGGTTCACGCGGCACCAGGTCTGGGACTTCGCCCACACCCCGCCCGAGAACTACCCGCTGTTGCTGCATTACCCGTATCTGGAGTTGTACCGCAAGCAGGTCATCAAGCAGGCCGACCTGGTGCTGGCCATGCATCTGTGCGGGGCGTCCTTCACGCCTGAGCAGAAGGAACGGAACTTCGACTACTACGAGGCGCTTACGGTGCGCGACTCGTCGCTGTCCGCCTGCACCCAGGCGGTCATGGCGGCCGAGGTCGGGCACCTCGGGCTGGCCTTCGACTACCTGGGCGAGGCCGCCCTCATGGACCTGCACGACCTCGAGCACAACACCCGCGACGGCGTGCACATCGCCTCGCTGGCCGGCGCGTGGGTCGCGGTGGTCGGCGGCTTCGCGGGCCTGCGCCAGCGGGGCGGCACGTTCTGTTTCTCGCCGCGCCTCCCCGAGGGGCTCAGCCGGCTGGCCTTCAGCCTGCTCATCCGGGGGCAGCGGCTGCGGGTAGAGGTCAACCACGCCTCGGCGCGCTACCTCCTGGAGGACGGGGAACCGCTCGAGATCGGCCACCACGGCGACCCGGTGAAGCTCACGGCCGGGGTGCCGCAGGACCGCCCGATCGCCGCGATACCGCCCAAGCCGCGGCCCCGCCAGCCACCGGGACGGGAACCGGCGGCGCGCCTGGAGCAGCGGTAACCCGGACCGGGACCGGATCAGCCGCGCGAGCGGAAGAACACGACGGCGACGACGTAGGCCTGCCCCCCGATAGCGGCCAGGCGGGTCTGGGCTTGCGCGATGCTGGTCGGATGGCAAGAGCAGGCGGATCTGAGTCCTGGTACATCCGGCCCGAGGCGCGGCGGTGGGAATGCGCGGCGCCCGACCCGGCCGCGTCGGCGTTTCATGCGGGCCTGCCCGGCTACCGGCCCACCAGGCTGATCGAGCTCCCGGCCTTGGCCGATGAGCTGAGCGTCAGCAGGGTGTTCGTCAAGGACGAGTCGGCGCGCCTGGGCCTGCCGGCGTTCAAGGTGCTCGGGGCCTCGTGGGGGGTCGCGCGTGTCCTGGCCGGGTGGTCCGCACCCGCGGCGGCGGGCGATGCGGCCGGCGGCCTGACGGTCGCCGCGCTGCGCCGGGCGGCGGCCGCGCGCCCGGTCGAACTGGTGACGGCGACGGACGGCAACCACGGGCGGGCGGTGGCGTGGATGGGGCGGCTGCTCGACCTGAAGGCCCGCGTCTTCGTGCCGCGGGTGGTCCCGGCGGAGGCTTCGGCGGCGATCGCCGGGGAGGGCGCCACGGTGACGCTGGTGGACGGCCCCTACGACCGGGCGGTCGAGCTGGCCGCCGGTTACGCCGCGGCCGGGCAGGGGCGTGCTTTGGTGCAGGACATGGGGTGGCCGGGCTACGAGCGCGTGCCCGGCTGGATCGTCGAGGGCTACGGCACGTTGCTCCGCGAGGTGGACGCCCAGCTAGCCGAGCGCGGCATGTCCGGCCCCGGCCTGGTCAGCGTGCCGGTCGGCGTCGGGTCTCTCGCCCAGGCGGTGGTGGCGCACTACCGCAGCCGCCCGGCGCGGCGCGGCGGCTCACCGCCGGCGGTGCTGTCAGTGGAGCCGGACACGGCCGCGTGCCTGCTCGCGAGCCTGCTTGATGGGGCAACGCGGTCGGTGCCCACCGCGGACACCGTGATGGCCGGGCTGAACTGCGGCACGCCCTCCGGCCTCGCGTGGCCGGTGCTCGCGGCCGGCCTGGACGCGGCGGTCGCGGTCCCCGACCGGGCCGCCGTCCGGGCGGCAGCCGACCTGGCCCGGCTCGGTGTCCTCGCCGGGCCGTGCGGGGCGGCGTCGCTGGCCGGCGTGCGTGCCGCGCTGACCGGCCCGGATGCCGGAGGTCGCCGCGACGGTCTTGCCGTGACGCCATCGTCGGTGCTGGTGCTGCTCAGCACCGAGGGAAGGAGAACGACCCCAGCGGCCTGACCGGCCGTGGCCGGTCAGGCTTCACTCGCGAAAGATCCAGGATGCTTACAGACGTCGTCCAGCCAACGGTCAGGTTGGTTGGTGATATTTGTGGTGGCTCCTCCCGGAGCGCCGAACCCCTTGCCATACCGGGGAGAGCCACAGAGCGCGCCCCGCCGGCCAGAGCCACTCCCTGCGCCGGCGGGGCGTCTCCATCCGGTCGTCCCCGTGCCCCGCACCCGCACGCGCTGGGGTGTGAAGATCACCGACGAATGGCGCCGTCTCGATTGATATCGGTGTTGGCGCTCAGCAGGACACGGAGGTATCACCGCCGCTGTAGGAGCAGCGGTCGATCACCGTGCCCGCACGGTTCCTGAGCGTGGCCCTATCCCCATCGTTGTTCCACACGTACGCTCTGCGGCCCCAGTAGCGGTCGGTCTGGGTATTGGTGCCCCGGCCGGTGTGGATCTTCACATACCCGTGCGCCCTGATTGTGTAGTTATGGAACGTGTAAACGTGGCCGCAGCCACAGTTATCCCGCAGCGTCCAGCCGGACAGGTTGATTCTCGATCCGGACCGGTTGTGCAACTGAACCCACTCCGCATTAAGGCTGCGGTTCGAGCCGTCATCCGTCCCCGGCGAGTTGTATTGGATCTTGGAGATGTGCATTCGGGTGACTGCCTGAGCCGGAACGCTAGATGTCACGACCAGCCCAAGCGTCATGACGATCCCCAGCACAGCCATCCCGGCCATACGGACTCCCCGCATTACTCCCCCTTACGTCGTCTATGCCCTCGCTAGGAAGTTAACTCCGCAAGGGCATACCGTACAGACGCAGAAATCGGGACCACACTGGCTGCTGCGCCCGGCCCAGTGAGCAGGATGCGTAAGTGCCGACAGGCTGCCGGATCGTGGGAGGGGCTGCCGCTGCCGGTGGCCGACACCGGAAGGGGTCGCCATCATGAACGCACCGACCGCCGAGACGCTGCCCGTGTCGCGCGGACCGTACCGGCTCTATGCCGAGCTGGTGCCCGGGCCCGGGGTGCCGGTCGTGCTGATGCACGGCTTCCCCGACAGCACGCACCTGTACGACCGGTTGGTCCCTCACCTGGCCGGGCGCCGCCCGATCGTGCGCTTCGACTTCCTCGGCTGGGGCCGCTCGGACAAGCCGGCGGGCTATCCGTACACGGCCGACAGCCAGGTCGGCGACCTGGCCGCCGTCGTCGGCGCGCTCGATCAGCACTCCGGCGTCGGCCAGTTGGTGCTGGTGGCGCACGACGCCTCCGGCCCGCCGGCGATCGACTGGGCGCTGGCCCATCAGGATCGGGTGGCCAGGCTGGTCCTGCTCAACACCTACTACCACTGGGTGCCGGCGCTGCGCCGCCCGCCCGCCATCGCGCTGTACTCGACGCCGGTCATCCGCGTGGCCGCCCGGGCGGTCGTCAGGCGGCGGCCCGACCTGGATCGCCGCCTGTACACCTGGCAGGTCGGCCGGTTCATCGCCGACCCCGCGATCCGGGTGCAGCTCGTCCCGCAGCTGTATGAGCAGTTCCTGCCCGCCCGCCCGGCGTTCTGGCGCCTGAACGACGACCTGCTCGGAGCCGTGCTCACCCGGCGGCGGCGCATCCCGGAGATGCGCCGCTTCGGCCCGCCCGTCCGGGTGATCTTCGGTGCCCGCGACCGTTACCTCAACCCGCGTGTGGCCGGAGACTTCGCGGCGCTGTTCCCCAACAGCGAGCTGCACCTGGTGAGCGGTGCCGGGCACTACGTGCAGGTCGACCAGCCACAGCGGGTCGCCGACCTCATCGTGGCCGAATAGCCAGCGAACGCGCTCCGGGGCTTGCCGCAGCACGGCGACGGCCAGCTGCACCGCACAGGCGAGATCATCCGCGGGGTTCGTCAGCGCCGGGCCCACGGTCTGGCTGTCGGCGGCCGGTGCCATGCTGGGTCTTGACCACATGAGGCAGCCCTGCTGGCCTCTTGCTGGCGGGCTGCCCCACGAACGTAACGCGGGGAGGTCAAGTCATGCTCACCACCAAATACGTGCCCGGCGCGCCCAACTGGGCGGATCTTGCGGTACCCGATGTCGATGCGGCAGCGGCGTTCTACGGCGCCGTGTTCGGCTGGCAATTCCAGTCCGCCGGGCCGGACGCCGGCGGCTACGGCATGTTCACGCTGGGCGGGAAGACGGTCGCCGCGCTCGGCCCGCTCATGCAGGAGGGCGCATCGCCGTCCTGGACGCTCTACTTCGACACTCCGGACGCGAACGCCACGGCAGACGCGGTCAGGCGGGCGGGCGGCGCGGTCAGGGCCGAGCCGTTCGACGTGTTCACCCAGGGCCGGATGGCCCAGTTCACCGACCCCACCGGCGCGGCCTTCGCGGTCTGGCAGCCGGGGGAGACCGTGGGCCTGGACGCGGTCACCGATCCGGGCACGCTGGCCTGGACGGAGCTGCACACGACCGACCCGGCGGCGGCCAGGTCGTTCTACCAGTCCGTGTTCGGGTGGGTGACGCAGGACATGCCGATGGAGGGCTTCAGCTACGCCGTCATCCAGCCCGGCGGCGGCGGCGAGGACAGCAGCCAGGGCGGGATCATGCAGCTCGGTCCCGAGATGGTGGCCGCGGGGGCGAGCAGCAGCTGGTGGCCCTACTTCGAAGTGGCCGACTGCGACGCCGTGGTGGCCAAGGCGGCCGAGCAAGGTGGCACCGTGACCGCACCTGCTCAGGACATTCCGGGCGTGGGCCGGTTCGCGTTCCTCGCCGACCCGGCCGGAGCGGCGTTTGCAGTGATCACGAGCACGCCCGCCTGACGGCTGGCCCCAGCTTGCCGGTGCGCCCCTGCGGCGAAACTCGTCAGGAGGGGACACAACGGGAGAAGATATACGCTGATCGAGGGATTGCGGCGCCAGCGGGGCCTGAGCCCGCGCTGGTCGGGACGCTGTGCGTCCCGACCCCGAGACCGCGCAGACGGGGGTTTCACCATGGCGCAGCTGCCGGAGACGCGTTTCACGAGGGTCGACGACATCGACATCGCCTATCAGGTAGTCGGCCCCGCGGCACCGCTTGACCTGGTATTCGTCCCGGGATGGGTGTCACATCTCGAGATGATGTGGGAGCTTCCGGAATTCGCCCACTTCCTCGATCGCCTCGCGGCCATGGGGCGGCTGATCCTCTTCGACAAGCGTGGCACGGGGCTGTCGGACCGCGTCGCCGGGGTGCCGACGCTGGAGCAGCGCGCCGACGACATCGGTGCGGTCATGGACGCCGCCGGATCCGCCAGGGCGGCGATCGTCGCCTGGGGCGAGGGGGCGGCCATCGCCGCCATGTTCGCGGCCGCCCACCCCGGCCGGGTGGCCGCGCTGGTCCTGGGAACGTTGCCGGTCAGGGTGACCGATGGCCAACGGCCGCTGATTCCCGACCCCGCCCTGATGCGCGAGCTTTCCGCCGCCGTCGAAACGGGCTGGGGGAAGGCCAGCCTGGTACCGGTCCTCGCCCCGTCCCGGGCCGATGACACCCGGTTCCTTTCCTGGTACCGGCGGTGGGAGCGAATGTCGTCCACTCCGAGCGCGGCGGCCGCGACCCTCCGCTGGGCCATGGAGTTCGATCTGGGGCCGGTTCTCCCGGCGATCCAGGCCAGAACGCTGATCGTGCACCGCACCGGCAACGTGCTGTTCGGCCTGGAGCCCGTGCGGGCGGTGACGAAGCTGATCCCCGATGCGAGGTGCGCCGAGCTTCCCGGTGGCGACGAACTGCCCTACATCGGGGACGCCGACGCCCTGCTCGACGTGATCCAGGAATTCCTGACCGGCGCGCAGGGGACACCGGACTCCGACCGCAGCCTGGCCACGGTGCTCTTCACCGACATTGTCGGGTCGACGCGGAGGGCCGACCAGCTCGGTGACCGCCGCTGGGGATATGTGCTCGACGAGCATCACGCCCGCATCCGGCGGCTGGTGGACCGGTTCCATGGCAGCGAGGTGGACACGGCGGGGGACGGCTTCTTCGTCACGTTCGACGGGCCCGCGCGGGCCGTCCGGTGCGCTTGCGCCATCCGGGACGCGGTGCGGGAAATCGGCATCGAGATCCGGGCCGGCCTGCATACCGGAGAGGTCGAGCACCGGGGCCCGGCCGTGACAGGTCTTGCGGTCCACGTCGGTGCCCGCGTCGCCGCGCTCGCCCAGGCGAGCGAGGTCCTGGTCACCAACACGGTGCAGATGCTGGTGCTTGGCTCGGGGATCGGCTTCGCCGACCGTGGCGTGCACACGCTCAAGGGCGTTCCGGACAGGTGGCAGCTGTTCGCGGTGGAGCGCGCCTGATGGGGCGCGGGGACAACGGATGGTGCGGGCCGTCGCCCGCCTCGGCTGAGTTGGATGAGAGGGTGGGCTTCGGTCATGCGTATCGAGTCTTCGGTTACCAGCATCTCGTGGATCCCGTCGGCGGCCATCGCCGGCGTGACCCGGCTCCCGTTCGAGCTGGGAGTAACGCACTACGACGATCCTCCTCCGGACGCATGGAAGGACCTGGACGCGGTGGTCGGCCCGGAGGGCGCCCGTTTCGCCAACGACCTGCGCGCCTGGATCGATGTGGAAGACGGCAGGATCGTCAGGTACGGGCAAGGTGGTGGCGGGCGGGTCTCCGATACCCTCGTCCGTCTCGGCGGGATGCGGGTGATTGTCCAGGCCAGGGGCTTCCCGGATCTCAAGCCGGAGCCGGTCGTGGGTGATGACTTCGTCCGGTTCACCCAGAGCGCGGGCGGCCAGCCCGGCGTTCCCGCCCCCCGGCTGGTGAGGGACGCGCCTTTCGTTAAGACAGAGGGACCGGCCGTGTGGACGACCCTGGCCCTGACCCTCTATGCCGATGGCTCGACCGGGCACGAGCTTGTCGGTGCCAGTTCCTTTCCCCGGCACTGGATCTACGACTCGGGCGGCGCCCTTGTGGGGAAATCGGCCCTGATCGACTTCAAGACCTGGTACCGGACCGCCACCCTCGCGCGCTCACCCTGGAGCGGCCGCGAGCAAGCCGTGCTCGCGACCGAAGCGGAGACCCCGCTGGAACGCCGCCTGTCGCTGGCCATCATGCGCGGGGGCGGCCCGCGGCCCAGGACCACGAAGGTCAGGGCCGGTGCGACGATCCTCGCCGAGGGCGAAGCCGCCGACGAAATCGTCCTCGTGCTCGACGGCATGGTCGAAATCGAGGCCGGCGGCACCGAGCTGGCGAAGCTCGGCCCCGGCGCCGTGCTGGGCGAGCGCGCGTCGCTCGAGGAGGGGCGGCGCACCGCGACGGTCCGTGCCCTGACGGACTGCCGCATCGTCTCCTACCAGGCGGCCGCGCTTCCGGTCGCGGATCTGCGCGAACTCGCCGCCGGGCACCGCAGGGAGGACCAGCGGCAGTAGGTCCCGGCTCAGCCCGCCAGATCATCAACGGACGCGGTCAGCGGCGGACCTGGTTGGCGAAGTGTGAGATGCACACCGAGACCGCGTTCCGGTCCGCGGCCTGGGCAACGCATTTATCGAAACGGGCGAACACGTTGGTGTTGCGGGCGGCCCAGGTCCCTACCCGCACGCTCAGGGTGATCGCGATGGCGAGCGCCAGCACGCTGCACACCAGGCCGGCCACGGCCTGGCCGCTGTTCGTCGCGCCCCGGTTCCTCCCGCCGGCGAGCGCGACGATCGCGATGATCAGGCCCACCAGGCCGGCCACCAGGCCCAGCGGGAACAAGACGAAGGAGACGGCGGCCACGAGGCTTGCCACCCCGATGACGAGCGCCGCGACGCCCAGGCCGTTGCGAGGCCGGGGCTGAGTGTTGGGCAAGGGCTGCGGCGAATGCGCAGACTCGGTTGTTCCCATGATTCACCCCCTGTGACAAGCCCATCATCACATCACTGCCAGCCGTTATCCACAGTGCTGCCGGGGCAAGAAACCGCCGAACGTACTGAATTTGCCGCAGCAAAAATATTCTGTGCCCGACGGTTGACGGCGGCATGCTCGATGCCGGGCGCACGCTGGTCTGCCGGTGGCAGTAGGCGCATGATGAGAGGATGCACGATCGGGGGGCAGTTCTTCGTACCGCCTTTGTGGGGCTCGGGCTGGCGCTGGCGGTGCTGTGCGCCGCGTGCACCGCCTCGGGCGGGCATGGCTCATCCGCGCAGCCGCCGTCGGCCGGGCGCCCGGGCGCCACGATCACGGTGGGATCGTTCAACTTCCCCGAGAGCATCCTGCTCGCCTACATCTACGCTGACGCCCTCGCCGCCAAGGGCCTTCCGGTCCGGGTCCTGCCGGACCTGGGGACCCGCGAGCTGGTGGAACCGGCCCTCATGACCGGCCTGGTCCAGCTCGTCCCCGAATACACGGGCTCGGCACTGAACTTCATCAGCCTCGGCCGGCGGTCCGCGACGTCCGACGCGGCGCAGACCTACCGGTCCCTGACCCAGTCGGCGGCACAGCGCGGCCTCGTCGCCGCGCGGCCGGCCCCGGCGCAGGACGCCAACGCGATCGTGGTCACCGCGGCGACCGCTGCCCGCTATCACCTGCGGTCGATCGCTGACCTGGCGAACGTGGCACAAAAACTGGTGTTCGGCGGCCCGCCCGAATGCAAGGAGCGGGCGGACTGCCTGCGCGGGCTTGAGCGCAGGTACGGACTGCGTTTGGCCTTCACACCGACCGACACCGGCGGGCCGCTCACCATGCAGGCGCTGGTTTCGGGCCAGATCGGCGTGGGGCTGCTGTTCACCACCAATCCGGCCATCCCGAGACAGCACCTGGTGATCCTTGCCGACAACCGCGACCTGCAGCCCGCCGAGAACGTCGCCCCCCTGGTCCGCCGGTCCACCATGGACCGGTACGGCCCTCGGCTCCTCACCGCGCTCGATGCCGTTTCGAGGCGCCTGACCACGCCCGTGCTGCGCTCGCTCAACGCACGGGTGGAACTGGACCGGCTGCCCGCGCGCAAGGTCGCCGACGAATGGCTGCGCGCGCAGGCGCTGATCCCGGAAAGCCAGGGCGTGCGGTGAGCGAGAAGGCGGAGCGCGTCACCGCCCCGGCGGGCCAGCCCAGACCGGCCGGCCAGCCACGCCTCCCGGGCCAGCCCAGCCCGCGGAGCCAGCCCAGCCCGGTCGGCCTGCCCAGAGACTCCCCCGCCCAGCGGGCACGCCGCCAGCGCCGCCCGACCGGTGCACCCCCGCCGCTGCCACATCCGATCTCCATCAGCACGACGGCTTGGCTCCTGTTCGCTGTCGTCACCGTGACCGCCGCGTTCCTGTTCTCGGAGCGCACGCCGTGGCTCCGGCTGGGCGACCGGGCCAGCACGTGGTCCCTGCGCCTGATCGCGGACGTGCGAACGCCCTGGCTGACAGATTTCGCCCGCGCGATCCAGTCGGCCGGCGCCGTATGGGCCTCGGTCACGGCGGTCGGGCTGTCGGTGCTGGTGCTGACCATGGTCTTCCGGCGCTGGCGGCACCTGCTGGTCTTCGTGGGCAGCTACTTTTTCCTGGTCATAGTCAGCCAATGGATCTACAGCGGCCTGTCGCGGCCGCGGCCGTACGGCATCACCATCATCGGCAGCTGGGCCGGGTACTCGGCGCCGTCCATCCCGGTTCTCCAGCTGACCACTGTTCTCATGGGTGCGGTGTACTGCCTCGTTGTGCCGGGCCGCCCCCGCACCTACGCCAAGATCGTGGTTGCCGTGGTCATCGCCGTGTTCGGCCTTGCCCGGGTGTACCTGGCGGTCGACCACCCTGATGACGTGCTGTTCGGCGTCGCGCTTGGGGTGGCGATACCGGTCGCGGCGTTCCGCTTCTTCACCCCGAACGAGGTGTTCCCGGTCGTCTACCGCCGCGGCCGGACCGCTCATGTCGATGTCGGCGGCCGGCGCGGCGAGGCGATCCGGACGGCGGTGCGCGACCAGCTCGGGCTGAACGTGCTCGAGGTCAAGCCGGTCGGCCTCGAGTCGTCGGCCGGCTCGATGCCGCTGCGGCTGCGCGTTGAGGGGGGCGACGACAAGTACCTGTTCGCGAAGCTGTACACGAAGGGGCACGTGCGCTCCGATCGCTGGTACAAGCTGTGGCGGAGCATCCTGTACGGCTCGCTGGAGGACGAGTCTCCCTTCAAGACGGTGCGGCGCCTGGTCACCTACGAGGACTATGCGCTGCGCCTGCTGCAGGACATCGGGGTCCGCACGGCCGCTCCCCACGGCATTGTCGAGATGACGCCCGAGCGTGAGTACCTGCTCGTCACCGAGTTCTTCGCCGGCGCCGTCGAGATCGGCGAGGCCGACATCGACGACGGTGTGATCGACCAGGGGCTGCTGCTGATCCGCAAGCTGTGGGACGCCGGGATCGCCCATCGCGACATCAAGCCGGGCAACCTGATGGTCCGCGACGGGGAGTTGCTGCTGATCGACGTGGCCTTCGTCCAGGTGCGCCCCTCGCCGTGGCGGCAGGCGGTCGATCTGGGCAACATGATGCTGGTGCTCGCGGTGCGCACCGACCCGCAACGCGTCTACCAGCGGGCGCTGGCCTACTTCACGCCGGATGAGCTCTGTGAGGCGTTCGCCGCGACCCGCGGGGTCGCCAGCCCCACCCAGCTGCGCGCGTTCATGAAACGCGACCCACGTGACCTGCTGGCCGCGTTCCGCGAACTGGCACCGCCCAGGAAACCGATCGCGCTGCAGCGCTGGAGCATCCGGCGGGTAGGCCTGGCCGCCGCGGTGTTCGGCGGCATCGCCCTGGCCGCCTTTTTCGGCGTTCAGGCATTCTTCCCGGCGGGGAACGTCGGGGCTTACGCTCCCCAGTGCGGCACGGACCACTCGATGATCTTGGCGGCGCAGGCGGTCCCGTCGGCGGCGATGGTGCCCTGTGTCGCCGCGCTGCCATCGGGCTGGTCGGTTGGTGGCGCCGACATCGCCAGCGGGCACGCCCGGTTCTGGCTGAACTCGGACCAGGCCGGTGACCAGGCGTTGACGATCACCCTGTCCGCGGCCTGCGACACCTCCGGCGCCCATCAGATCCCCTCCGACGAGCCGCAGGCGCAGCGATTCGAGCACCCGCTGAGCCTGCGCCCGCAGTACGCGGAACTGCGCTTCTACACCTTCCCCGGTGGCTGCGCCACCTACCGGTTCAACTTCATGCCCGGCAAGTCCTCGCTGCTGGCGATCCCGGTTGACGGCGCGGTGGGCTTCGTACCACGCTCCAAGCTCGTCACCTACGTCAGGGCCACCGAGGACCTGGCGCTGTGCGGGCGGGGGGCGCCGTGTCCGGGATGAGCCGGCCGGCGGCCGGGCGGCGGCCTGAACACCTGCTCGTGCCCGTCCCCGGACGGGACGTCGCCGTCACCGCGGTGATCGTCGTGCTGACGGCGGCGCTGTTCGCCGCCGTCGCCGAGCGCGGCGCGCTGGCGCACATCCAGCACATCGACGACGCCTGGCTGCGGCTCATGAAGTCCAACCGGTCGGGGCCGGTCACGGCGTTCGCCATGGTCCTCAACGTGCTGGGGCTCGTGTCCGTGACGCTGCCGGTGCGGATCGTCATCGCCGGGTTTCTCGCGCTGCGCCGCAGGTGGTGGCATCTGGCCGCGTTTGCGCTGGCCATAGCGATGTCGGAGATCCTGATCGGCATCCTGAAGGGAATCTACGACCGGGCCAGGCCTCCCGGGTCGCTGGTTGCCACGAGCGGCATGTCGTTTCCCTCCGGGCATTCGATCGCCGCCTCGGTCACCGTCGTCGCCGCGGTGATCGCGCTGGTGCCGCCGGGGCGTCGGCGCGCCTTGTGGGGCGCGGCCGCGGTGGCTTTCTCGATCTTGATGGCTCTCTCGCGTGCCTACCTGGGTGCGCACTGGCTGTCCGACGCCGTCGCCGGGGTTCTCCTCGGCACCTCGTGCGCACTGCTGGCCGCGCTGGCGGTCGGCATGCTCCAGCGCCGCCGGGCCACTCGCCGGCCGGGAGGCCCGGCGCGCCTGCCCGCGGTGCCGGCCCCGGACACGAGCCAGGCCGGAGACCGGCGATGACGGCGCGTCCGGTCGCTGCCCGCGCGGGCCAGCTCATGCCACCTACCCGGTACCGTCACCCCGGCGATGTGATCCGCCTGATCGCCGGGGGTCTCGTGCTCGGCTGCGCGCTCCTGGCCTCGGCGGTCGCGTCCCGATGGCTGCTCGGCCCGGACGCGGCCGTGGTGGGCGGCCTCGAAAACGGCACGGCCAGCCAGGTGCTCACGGGCCTGGTGCAGGTGGCGTGCGTGGCGGCGGCGGCGCTCGTGGTTGGCGTTACGCTCTGGCATCGCCGGTTCCGGCTGCTTGGCGGGCTCGCCGTCAGCCTCGCGGTGGCCGTCGTTGGCGCGGTCGGCATCTTCTACTGGATCGGCGGTCCGCAGCCGCACGCGCTGGCGGCCAACCTGGCGCATGGGTCGTGGCTGGCCAGCGCCGCGGTCCCCGGCCCGCCGCTGATCGCGGGCGCGGCGGCGGTGATCGTCGCCGCCTCGCCCTGGATGAGTCGCCCCTGGCGACGGGCGGCATGGCTCACGCTGCTCGCGGTGGTCGCTGTGCGGATCGTCACCGGTACGGCCCTGCCGATGGCACTGGTTCTGGCGCTCGCCACCGGGGTGACCGTGGGCGCGGCGGTCCTGGTGGTGTTCGGCGTGCCCGACCGGCGGATGGGCCCAGATGGGATAGCGGAGGCGCTGCGGGCCGCCGGCATGCCGGTTGGCCCGGTCAGCCCGGCGGATGTCGAGGCCAAGGGCTCCCGGCCGTTCGCGGCGACCGCGACGAACGGGCAACGGCTGTTCGTCAAGGCCGTGGGCTCCGACAAGCGCGACGCCGATCTGCTCTACCGCGCCTACCGGGCCGTGCGGCTCCGGAACGTCGGCGACACGCGCCCGGCGGCCTCGCTCTTCCAGGCGGTCGAGCATCAGGCCCTGGTCGGCGTCATGGCGGAGCGGGCCGGGGTTGACGTGCCAAGCGTCGACCGGGTCATCAGGGCCGGCGGGGACACCGTGTTGCTCGTCACGCAATGGGTGGACGGCAGCTCGATGGAGCGGCTTCCGGCGGAACGGATCGGCGACGACCTGCTCGTCCGGCTCTGGGGTGAGGCCGACAAGCTGCACCGGGCGGGAATCGCCCATCGCTCCCTGCGCACCGCGAACGTGGTGGTCGGCGACACCGGCCAGCCCTACCTCGTCGACTTCGGCTTCTCCGAGCTAGCCGCCACGCAGCGGCAGATGGACCTGGATGTGGCGGAACTGCTCGCATCGCTGGCCTGTATGGTCGGCGAGGACCGGGCGGTAGACACCGCCGTCGGGGTCCTCGGCGCCCACGGGGTCGCGCCGGCGGTGCCGCTGCTGCAGCCGCTCGCCCTGTCCGCCGCCACCCGCCACGCCGTCGCGGCTCACGACGGCCTGCTCAAGCGGACCCGCTCGAAGGCCGCCGACGCCAGCGGCCAGCCGGCCGACGAACTGGCCCGTGTGCAGCGCGTGAGGCCCCGTACCCTGCTGGCCATCGCCGCCGCGGCCGCCGCGTTCTACATCGTGCTTCCCCAGCTGGCCCAGGTCCAAAGCGGCTGGCACGCCTTGCAGCACGCCCACTGGGCGTGGGTGCCCGTGGTCATCGCCTTTTCCGTGCTGACCTACCTGGCGAGCGCCATCTCGCTGATGGGGACCGTGACCATCCGCCTGCCGTTCTGGCCCACGGTCTTGACCCAGGGCGCCTCGTCGTTTATCAACCGCGTCTCGCCCGCCAACGTCGGCGGCATGGCGCTGAACGTCCGCTTCCTGCAGAAATCAGGTGTGCAGTCGTCGACGGGTGTCGCCGCCGTGGGGGTCAACTCTTTGGCCGGAACGATCGCTCACCTGGTGCTCGTGGTGATCTTTTTCACGTGGGCGGGACGCGGCCTGTCGAAGGCGTTCAAGCTGCCGTCGAGCAGCAAGCTGCTGGTGATCCTGGCGGTGGTGGCCGCCGTCATCGGCATCGTCCTGGCGACCCGCCAGGGCCGCCGGTTCGCGGTGAGAAAGCTGCTGCCGGGGATCAAGTCCTCGCTCGCCAACCTGGGCCGGGTCGCGCGGAGCCCGGTGAAGCTGGCCCTGCTGTTCGGCGGCTCCGCACTCGTGACCCTGGCCTACATCGGCGGCCTGGCCGCCTCGGTGCAGGCGTTCGGTGGCGGGGTCGGCTTCGCGGCGCTGGGCGCGGTCTACCTGGGCGCCTCCATCATCGCCGCCGCCTCTCCCACCCCGGGCGGGCTGGGGGCCATCGAGGCGGCGCTGGTGGCGGGCCTGACCGGCATCGGCGTCTCCGCGGGCGCGGCCGTGTCCGCGGTGCTTGTCTACCGGCTGGCCACCTACTGGCTGCCGGTGGTGCCCGGCTGGCTGTCCTGGCGCGCGCTCCAGCGCCTCGACTATGTCTGACGATCACCGGCAGTGCTGAGACGAGGTGGCCCGTGTTCGGCTCGCTGGACTACATCTACGTGCCCGCGGCTGACGTCGACGCCGAGGCCGAGCGTTATGCCGGGAAGCTGGGCGCGGAGCTGATCTGGAAGGTTCGCGCCATGGGAACCACCGTGGCCTGCCTGCATGTCGCCGAGGCCGGGCCGGCGATCTTGCTCTCCGGCCACCTGCACGGCCCTGGCGCCGTCCTCGTGTACCGGGTGCAGGACTATCCGGACACGATCCAGCGGCTCCGGCAGCGAGGCGTCGCCGTGCACGAGCTCGAGATCCCGCACGGGCCGTGCGCGACGTTCGCGATGACGGGACAGCGGTACGCGGTGTATCAGCTCACCCGGCCGCACGCGCTTCACCTGTTCGACGGCCGCATCGACCCGTAGGCGCCCTGGGGTGGCCGCGGGCCCGCGGAGGGCTGCTCGCGCTGCTAGCTGACCGGGGCCGGAGACGGCGAGTCGAGCGGGCGGAGCTCGTCGGCGTAGCTCACCGACACCCTGCGCATGACGCCGTCGCCATCGATGCTGTACTGGCCGAGCCGCCACAGCGGGGGTGAGTAGGCGTGGAGGGAGATGCTGCGCTCGGCCTCGCACGTCAGACGGTGGATATGGTCCGGCCCGAAGCGGAGCGAGCCGCCTTCGGAGACGACCGTCTGGACGTGCACGCCCCCGATACGCGGGTTTGACTCCAACAGCGCGCCCACCACCACGCGGACCGCCCCTGACGAGACGTCGTGGTCGTGCCAGCCGGTGTCGTTCCCGGGGGACCAGCAGATCAGCCAGATGTCTACGTACTCATCGCGGTGGATCGAGGCGTAGTGCCGGCGCCCCCCGGAGTAGGCAACCTGGCCACTCCACAACTCCGGGCTCTCGGCCAGCTTTTCGGCGAGTTCAGCCAGCTCATGCTTATCGAGATACCGGGCGGGCAGCGACGAGATGGTCATTGCGGTCACTCCTTTCCTGCTGTTGAACGGTCAGGCCCCGGCCCTCCGGGAGCGGCCGGTCGCCGTGAAGCAGCCGGGCCGGGTTGGTCACGCGGATCGCATGGCAGGCGGCCTCACCCACGCCAAGATCGCGTGGCGGCCGCGCATACGGCCGATCCGAGCCAAAGACGAGCACGTCGACGCCGAGCACTCGGAGCACGGAATCGATGGCCCGGCTGCCGTAGCTGGACGTTTCGACGAACATGCGCGGATCGACCACACCGCGCGCCAGCGGGCTGGTGCCGCCACGCGCGGCCAGGCGCTCGCCGTGCAGCGGCCCGAGCCCCGCCAGCGCCGTGAAGCAGACCCGCAGCCGCGGGTAAGCCGGCCGGCCGTAGGCACGGAACGCGAACCACGCCGCGTGCATCTGCTGAACGTACGGGACCAGGGCGGCCCACCACCCTGGGCCGGCCATCCTCGCCCCTTCCGCGGGCCCGGGGTGGATGAACAGCGGGAGATCCCGCTCCGTGAGCACGTCAAGCAACGGGCCGCACCGCCGGTAGCCGGGCTCGTCGGCGACCGCCGTCGCCGGCAGCTGGAGCCCGACGAACCCCCGGTCGAGTTGCTTGGCCAGGCTGGGAGCGTCGATCTCGGTCAGACAGGCCGCGGCCCAGCCGGCGAATGGGGTGCCGAGCGCGGCGACCCCGCGATGGTAGGCATCGAGGAGCCGGTCCGCGTCCTCCGGCGCCAGGTACTCGATGCCGAGCGGGCTTGACAGACCGATCACCGCGAGGCCGACGCCGTCGCGGTCAGCCTGCCGCGCCCGGCGCCCGGCGTCGTGGTCCGCCGGATTCACCTCAAAAGGCGGCTCACCGGAGGTCAGTAGCGTCCAGCCATCCAGCCGCGGCGGCCGTGATCGCCGCCGCAGCTCCTCCACGAGCGGACCCGGCCAGACGTGCTGGTGGATGTCGACGGGCACGCTGCCCCCTTGCTGATGACCCGGCCAGTGGCCGTGAGGCGGATCGCGTGGCGGTACTGCGGCTGGTCAGGAACCGCCTGACCCGGTTCACTGATCCGCTTCACTGAAGCGATTCACTTACCCGCTTCAGTGAACCGCTTCAGCAGTGGTCGCGTCAAGGGCCTTGGGCCACTTGCGGGCCGCCGGGCGCGGGACTGCCAGTAGGCTTTGTGTCACGGCGTGGCGGGCTGGCACGGCGGCCGCGGCAACTAGGCTGGCAAAGGGCTGGCAAACCTAGGCTGGAAACGGTGCCGGAGCAACGCAAGCGCGCGACGATCCGCGACGTGGCAGAAGCGACGGGCTTGTCGCCTGCAGCCGTCTCCTACGCGCTGCGGGGCATCCAGACCTCCGAGGAGACGCAGCAGCGCGTCCGCGCCGCCGCCGCCGAGCTCGGGTACAAGGTCGACCGCATCGCACGCGCCCTGGCCAGCGGCCGGACCGGGACCGTCGGCCTGCTCTGCGGATCGCTGGAGGATCTGTGGCAGCAGCTGCTCGGTGTCGGGATCGGCAGCGCGCTGCTGGCCCGCGACCACTACGCCCTCCTGGTCGACGCCGCCGACGACCCCGAACGAGAGCTGCTGCTTGCCCGCCAGCTCCGGGACCAGCGGGTGGACGGGCTCATCGTGCAGCCGCTCGACCCATCGAACGAGAGATGGTCGGAACTGGCGGAGAGCCTGCCCATCGTGTCGATCGGTGACGCGCTGCCCGGCGGTCAGGCCGGTGAGGTGGTGTTCGACAACCGCTCCGGGGTCACGCTCGCCCTGGAGCACCTGCACAACCTCGGCCACCGCCGGATCGGTGTGCTGACACCGACCCAGCCGAGCACACCGGACCGCCCGGCCGACATTCACGTCACCGCGGAAGCCGAGCGGCTCGACCTCGACGTGAGCATCATCAACTCACCGCCCGCGCTCACGCCGGCGACCGAAGTGGCGCGGGAGGTGCTCTCGAAGATCGACCGGCCAACGGCGCTGTTCTGCTTCGCCGACTCCATCGCCTACGGCGCCTACGCGGCCTCCCGCGAGCTGAGCCTGCGCATCCCGGACGACGTGTCCGTCTCCGGCTACGATGATCACCCGATGTCCGCGCTGCTGACGCCGGCGCTCACCACGGTGGACTGGAACATCGACGGCATCGTCCGCGCCGCCGTCCGGCTCATCCTCGCGGCCATCGAGCGCAAGCCCTACCGCCGCCGCACGGTGCAGCCGCCGCAGCTGCGTGAGCGCGAATCCACCGGGCCGCCCGCCCCGCGCACGTAACCTCTCGCCAACCCCTGTAACCGGATGCCGGGGCGCGTGACGGCAGTGACCCGAGCCGCAGGCCGGCGGCGACCGCCGACGACCGGTAACGTCACCGCACGTGCAGTGGCCGGTGCCGGGCCCGCCGGGTGGCGAAACCGCCCGCGAGCGCGAGCAGGCCGCCGGCGCCCACGGTCAGCAGCCACGGCACCGTCGGAGAGCCGGGGTCTGTGGCCGCGCCGCCCAGCCCGGTGTCCACCCCGCCCATCGGCATTTTCATGGCGCCGGCGGTGTCGAGAAGATCATCGATCTTCAGGCTGCGGTGCCCGTCCAGGATGACGATCGTGTGAATGCAGTCGGGGACCAGCTTGATGCTCCGCGAGGTGTGCTCGCTGCCACCGACGGCACGGAAGGTCCACGTGCCCGGGTTCGCCACCCGGTAGCTGCTCAGCTTCCCGAAGGCCAGGTTGCTCGCCAGCACCTCTTTGCCGGCGGTGACCGTCACCATGTGCTGGTGCAGCGATGCCTGGATGACCCTGACGAGAATCTTGCCCTTGGGGGTCATGATCCGGTCCTGCAGGATCTGCAGCCTGATCCCCTTGGCCGGCCCCATGCCAGCCACCGTGTAGGCGTGATCTGGCCTGACGCGGACCGTGGTGGATAGGACCGGCGGCGAGCCCGGTGCCGCCCCCGCCCCGCGCATGGCGACGGTGTACTGGCCGGGCTTCACCCTCATGTAGGACGCCACGGTGCCGTAGGCGACATGGCGCAGGATGACCTTCGCGTGCGGGTTGCTGAACGAGTACAGGTAGACGTCGACCGCGGGGGTGTTCGGGGACAGGTGGGCAAGCCGTATCCAGCCGTCCATGCCCGGCATCGACGTGGATGTGGCGGCCGAGGCGGCCGGGGCCAGCAGGCCGGTCAGCCCGGCCGACAGCAATACAGTGGCCAGCAGCCGGCTCAGGCGCCCGAGGTTGGCAAGGGGTCTCACTGCAGCCTCATTTCTCAGCTGTTCATTCCGCTCCGGCACGGATGCGGGTATTTGGGCGTGTCATTCCGCTCCACCACGGATGCGGGTGTTTGGGTGTGCTCGCAGACCGGGCGGGGCCCGGGACCGGGATTGATTCGGAATTGCCGTCTGCCTGGGACCGGCTTGCGGAAGCGTAGGCATGCGAAACCGGCCGTCAGCCCGGCTCCCTTGTGCTTGCCCACGCGACCCCCCTCGTGCCCGAGTAACGGGCACCCCCAAGCGGGAGGTAGGACAGCACAGAACCGGCAGCGATGTCCGCCGAATGCGGAAATTCGCTACGAGCTGTTACGTTCCGTGATCAAACGTCTGCCCGGGGCCGGGGCGGACAGCCGAGGCCTAGTGGCC
>Ga0081540_1000178_pt1 | contig 66386 bp, 62 predicted proteins | sample TabmetS2T1R1_FD_71024 | JGI IMG/M metagenome (GOLD analysis project Ga0081540, IMG submission 71024) | Tabebuia heterophylla rhizosphere microbial communities from the University of Puerto Rico - S2T1R1 | ecosystem: Host-associated > Plants > Roots > Rhizosphere ...
GGAAGCGGCTGCCCTGCATCGCGCGGGCGAGATCGACCATATCAGGATCGACGGATTTGAAACCCTGCACGGCCGACACCACGACCGGGAAGAAGCCGAGCAGGAACGCCGAGATCACCTTCGGGATGATGCCGAAGCCGAACCAGACCACGAACAGCGGCGCGATCGCGATCTTCGGCACCGATTGCGAGAACACCAGCAGCGGATAGACGTAACTTTCCACCGTCTTCGAGCCCGCGATCAGCATGGCGACGGGAATGCCGAACAGCGCCGACAGCAGGAAGCCGCAGATGGTGGCGTAGGTGGTCGGCCAGGCCTGCCGCAACAGTTCCGGCCACTCCGTCCGCAGCACCGCCACGACATCGCCGGGTGCGGGGATCTGGTAGGCCGGAATCTGGAACAGGCGGATGGTGAGGTCCCAGGCCACCACGATGAACAGCAGGAACAAGAACGGCCGCACCCACGCAGCATTCAGCGCTTTCGATACGCCACTCTCGCGCTTCAGCTCCGCCACGTCCCGCTCCCTGATAATCGTCTTTTTCGGGGAAGAAATTAACCCGTTGGATAAATACTGGCAAGCGGGTATTTGCGCGGTAATTTGCGACTTTTGGACGCGAATATGGGGTCTCGTAGCCCGGATGAGCGAAGCGATATCCGGGGCCGGTCGCGCTATGTTTCCCGGATGTCGCTTCGCTCATCCGGGCTACGGCGACCAGCATGCCCGGCTTGATTGCAGATCAAACCGGCTGATGCGCCGGGGACCGCACGCCTGATAATGCCGGCTTGCCGAAATCCGCGGTCGACTTTCCCGTGAGCGCCGCCAGCACCAGCGCCACCATATGGGCGAGGCGCTCGTCCCTCGCATCCTTTTTCAGGAGGTCGCGGCCGAAGATCACCGAGAGCGTGGCGCTGTTGGAGAGATAGAAGAAGCACAGCGCGGCGATCGAAATGTAGAGCTGCACCGGATCGACGGCGACGCGAAAATCACCACTTTCGACGCCGCGCGTCACCACGGTGCGGATCATCTCGACGAACGGCGAATGCATCGATTTGACTTTGGTGGAGCGCTTCAGATGACGGGCCTTGGCGAGATTCTCGGTGTTGAGTAGCGCCAGAAATTCGGGGTTGCGGAGGAAGTAGTTCCAGGTGAAGTCGATCAGCCGTTCGATCGCCTCGGGCGGATCGAGATGTTCGAGGTCGAGTTCGCGCTCCTCGGAACGGATCTTGTCATAGGCGCCTTCCAGCACCGCGAGGTAGAGGTCTTCCTTGTTGCCGACGTGGTAGTACAGCATGCGCTTGTTGGCGCCGGCGTTTGCCGCAATGCGGTCGACGCGTGCGCCGGCCAGGCCATGGGCGGCGAACTCCTGCTTGGCGGCCTCGAGAATGCGAAGCCGCATCCCCTCGGGGTCGCGCTGCCATTTTTGAACACGTCTTGCCTTTGCCAAATCAATCGCCCGGTAGACACATGAATGTCTGCTGTAGCACGCATGGCGCGATTTGAGAACGAGGCGGCACCGCTCGTCCCCTTCTCCCCTTGTGGGAGAAGGAAAAAATCATGGCTTCCCGGCCGACGGCTGCACCAGCAGCGTCGGGACGCCGCACGTGCCGCTGCGCACCGTCATCACCCGTGTCCCCGGCTTGCGGCCGGTGCGGACTTCCGAGACGTCGACGCCGGCCTGAGCCAGCCGCGCATGGGTGGCGTCGATGTTGGCGACGCGCCAGCACAGGCCGTGCAGCCGGTCCCGCGATGTATCCGCCGGCTTGCCCGGCCGGTGCGTAACCTCGACGATGAGGTCGCCGCAGCGGAAGAACATCAGCCGGCCCCAATCGGGGTGCGAGCGATCGAGCGCCATGTCGAGGCCGAGCCGCGCGCCATAGAGCGCTGCGGCGCGCTCGGGGTCGGATGTCGAGACCACGACATGGTCCATCGCCATAATCGATCCGGCGCCCGTTGGGACCGAAAGCGGGCGCTCCTTGTCCCGCTCGAGGAAGAACAGGCGCACGCCGCGCGTGGCCTCCGTGGCCGTCCGCGTGCGCTTCCAGGTGAGCGTCGCGCCAGAGATCGCGTCGCGGCTTCCGACCTCGGCAACGGGCTCCGGCTTCAGCGTCAGCCGATCGAGTCTGCGGTGCGTCTTGGCGATGTCGCTGGTTCGGAAGCAGATACTCGCCAGCCCCTCGCCTTCTGCGGCAAACACCGCGCGAATCCGGTCCGCGTTGGCGCCCTCGCCGCTTGGCGCCACCAATTCCAGCGTCGTGTTATCCAGCGTGAACAGAACGCGGTCGGCACCGTCGCCGCTGTACTGCCAGGCCGGCGCACGGGCAAACAATGTCTGGTAAGCGGCGGCGGCCGCGTTGATGTCGCCGGTGAGAACGACGACGTGATCGAGGCCGGTGATCACGGGAAGAGGCCTCGCGTGTTCTTGGCAGCGCGGACCTTTTCCACGCCGATCGCCATCGCTGCGGTGCGATGCGGAATCTTGTCGGCATTGGCACGCTGCACCATCTGATCGAAGGCACGATCGAGAATCGCGTATTCGCGCCGCGTCACTTCCTCCTCCTCCCAGAACAATTGCTGCAGGTCCTGCACCCACTCGAAGTAGCTGACCACGACGCCGCCGGAATTGCAGAGAATGTCGGGAATCAGGAACACTTCGCCCTGGCGCTTTTCCAGTACCAGATCGGCATCCGGCGTGGTCGGGCCATTGGCGCCTTCGGCCAGCACCCGGCATTTCAGGCTTTCCGCAACCTTCGCGTCGATCACCCGCTCCATCGCCGCCGGCACCAGCACGTCGCAGGGCAGCGTCAGGATTTGCTCGGGATCGAAGGTCAACTGGTTGGAGTAACCGGCGATGCTACCATGCGCGCCCGCGTGCCGCATCAGCGCGGGAATATCCAGCCCGGCCGGATCATGCAGCGCGCCGGTGTGGTCGCTGACGGCGATGATCTTCAACCCGTATTGATGCAGCTCCAGCGCGGCATAGGAGCCGACATTGCCAAAGCCCTGGATCACCGCGGTCGCAGTGCCCGGATTGATCGAAAGCTCCTTCAGCACGCGCCTCGCGAGATAGGCGACGCCGCGGCCGGTCGCTTCGCGGCGGCCAAGCGTGCCGCCCGACGAGACCGGCTTGCCGGTGACGATCTCGGTCACGGTTTGGCCCTGATACATCGAATAGGTGTCCATGAACCAGGCCATCACCTGTTCATTGGTGCCCATGTCGGGCGCCATCACGTCGGTGTGCGGACCGACGAACGGAATCATCTCCTGCATGTAACGCCGCGACAAGGCTTCCAGCTCGCGCTTCGAAATCGTCGCGAGATCGACATTGACGCCGCCCTTGGCGCCGCCATAGGGCAGCCCGACGAGGGCGCATTTCCAGCTCATCCAGATCGCAAGCGCCGCGACCTCGCCGATGTCGACGGAGGGCGCAAACCGCGTGCCGCCCTTGGTGGGGCCGAGAGTGAGGTGATGCTGCACCCGATAGCCTTCGAATACGGCGACCGTGCCGTCATCGCGGTGGATCGGGCAGGAAACGGTGATGGCCCGCTTCGGCATCAGGATACGGTCGCGTTCGTCCATGGGTATTTCGAGATGATTCGCGATGACGCCAAATTGGTTAACCGCCATGTCGAACACGGGACCGGAATAAACGGTCATGCTTGCCTCCCCTTTGTCGGAACCCCGGGCAGCGGTCAGCCGTTATCGGCGGATGCTGGCGATAGCCTAAGGACGGTCGTAGTCTCCTCATACTCCCATCTCAAGCTGCAAACACGGCACGGTTGCGAATAATTTCAGCGAATGCATCCGATAACCGGTGCTAATGTAGCGCGCCGGGCCGGGATCCCCCATCAGCTCATGACGGAAAACGAATGCAGGCCCTCTTCATCGGACAGACCTATATCGACGTTACCTTCATCACCGACCACATGCCGACCGGCGACGAAAAACATGTGGCCTCCGCCTACGCGATCTCGTTTGGCGGCAATGCCGTCACGGCGGCGTTCTGCTGCGCCAAGCTCGGGATCGTGCCCGACCTGATCGCGACCATGGCCAACGACTGGCTCGGCCGCATGTTTCAGGACATGGCCGCGAAATACGGTATCTCGATCCATCCGCGCAAGGTCAATTCCTCCTCGCTGTCCTTCATCATGCCGAAGGACGGCAAGCGCGCCATCGTGCGCTGCCGCGACGACGAGCACATTCATCCCTTCCCGATGTTGAACCTGAAGGGCTGCCGCGCGCTGCATGTCGACGGCCACCAGCCGGATGCCGCCATCCATTATGCCAGGCTGTGCCGCGAGGACGGCATTCTGACCTCGCTCGACGGCGGCGGCCTGCGCACCAATACCCACGAGCTCCTGGAATTCATCGACGTGGCAATCGTTGCCGAGCGGCTGTGCGAGCAGATGGACAAGACGCCGGACGCCATGCTCGACTATCTCAAGAGCCGCGGCTGCAGGGTCGGCGGCGTCACCATGGGCGAACAGGGCCTGCTCTGGTATGACGAGACCGGCGCGGTCCGCAAGCTGCCGGCACTGCCGATCGCAGGCGAGCGCGTGATCGATACCAACGGCGCCGGTGACGTATTTCATGGCGCCTACGTGTTTTCGTACCTCAACAATCCCTCGAAAGGCTGGCAGGATCATTTCGAGTTTGCGCGCGCGGCCTCGACCTATAAGATCCAGCGCCTTGGCAACGAGGCTGGACTGCCGACGCTTGCCGATATCGATGCCGTCAAGCAGGAGTTCCAGATCGGGCGCAAGAAGGAATTTTGGGATTAGGCCATATCGGGATTAGGCATGGGGAGCGTGTTCGTCGCCGGCAGCATCAACATGGATGTGGTGGCGACGGCCGCCAGGCATCCCAAGGTCGGCGAGACCGTCGCCGGCCAAGCCGTGCATTATTTTCCGGGTGGCAAGGGTGCGAACCAGGCGGTCGCCGCGGCGAAGCTGGGCGCATCTACCGCGCTAATCGGCCGGCTGGGCACAGATGCCTTCGGCCAGCAATTGCGGACATTCCTCGCCGCGCAAGGCGTCGACCTCGTGCTCGTCAAGGATAGCGCCGGGACCCATAGCGGGACGGCCATCATCACCATCGCCGACGCCGACAACACCATCGTTGTCGTGCCCGGCGCCAACGCCCTCGTCAGTGCCGACGATGTTGCCGCTCCCGTGCTCTCCAAGGGTGACATCGCCGTCAGCCAGTTCGAAATCCCGCTCACAACGATCACGGCGTTTTTCAAACGCGCGCGTGCGGCCGGCGCGACCACGATCCTCAACCCGGCACCGGCCATCGCCTGTGGACCGGAGTTGCTCGACCTCGTCGACATCCTGATCCTCAACGAGACCGAGTTGGGGTTTTTTACGCACACCGAACTTCACGATAGCGACGCGCCTGCCCGTTTCGTCGAGGCAGCGAGGCGCCTGCAAACAGCCGCGAACGGAATCATCTGCGTCACCTTGGGCAAGCGTGGCGTACTTGCGCTTGTTCGCGGCGAGGCATCGATGATCGCCGGACGCGCAGTGAAGGCTGTGGATACGACCGGCGCTGGTGACTGCTTTGTCGGCGCGCTCGCCGCGCAGTTGGCGAGCGGCACGGCGATCCGCGACGCGCTCAACTACGCCAATGCCGCTGCATCGATCTGCGTGCAGCGGATGGGCGCGGCGCCGTCGATGCCGACGGCGGCCGAGGTGGATAAGATACTGGCAAAGCGTGCCTGACTTCGTAGGGTGGGCAAGGAGCGATAGCGACGTGCCCACCATCTATCACCGAACTCGCTGCGAGATGGTGGGCACGCTTCGCTTTGCCCACCCTACGGAGCCTCAACCAAGCGCGCTCTTCAGGTCGAAGCTGCTGTCGGCCGCCTGCTCGGGCGTGATCGAGCCGTGGGCGGCAAGCAGGCGCCGTCCGAACATGTGGTCGCCGGCGCGGTTAACGGACTCGATGCCGACGAGTTGTCCGGCCTTGTAGCAAAAAGCGGAGAATGCGCCCGCGGCACGATCGCCGCGCACCACCACGCGATCGTAGCCGGTGGTGAGCCCCACCATCTGCAGCTTGTCAGGGCCCTGATCGCTCCAGAACCAGGGCAAGCCGTCATAGGGCTTGGCATCGCCGGTCAGCCGGGCTGCGACACAGCGTGCGTGGTCGGTGGCGTTCTGCACCGACTCCAGGCGCAGCGAACCGCCGAACCGCGGGCTTTCATAGAGCGCGCAATCGCCCACCGCCGAGATGTTCGGATCGGAGGTCAGCAAATGCTCGTCGACCACGATGCCGGCCGCGACCTTCAGCCCTGCCTCCGCCGCAAGTTCGACATTCGGCAGGACGCCGACACCGACCACGATCAGATCGGCCTTGATATGCCGCCCGTCGCTGAGGCTCACACCGGTAACCTTGCTGCCGTCGCTCTCGATGCTGGTGACCTGTACGCCGAGATGAATCCGGATACCGGCCGCGGCGTGCCGCGATTGAAAGTGTTCCGAGATTTCCGCGGTCACCGCACGCGCCATCACCCGCGGCGCGAGTTCGATGACGTCGACTTCGAGGCCCTTGGCCCGGGCGGTCGCAGCGAATTCCAGGCCGATGAATCCGGCGCCGATCACGATGACGCGCTGCCCCGGAGCGATGTAGTCGCGCAACGACTGGCTTTCGTCGAGCGTCCGCAAGTAGCGGACGCTATCGAGATTGGCATTGGGAATATCGAGCAGGCGATTGCGCGCACCGGTCGCCAGCACCAGGTGGCCGTAATCGAGCGACGTGCCGGAGGCGAGCAGCACCTTGCGCGCGGCGCGATCGATCGACACCGCGCGATCGGAAATCAGGTCGATGTTCTGGTCATGGTAGAATTTTTCCGGCCGGAACATCAGGCTGTCAGGCCCGCCGGTCCCTTTCAGATAAGCCTTCGACAGCGGCGGCCGCTGATATGGCAGATGGCCTTCATCGTTCAACAACGCGATGCGTTCGGAAAAGCCGTGCTGGCGCAGCGACATCGCTAGCTGAAAGCCGGCGTGGCCCGCGCCAATGATGACAACCGGTCCTGCTGTCATGGGAACATCCTACGTTCGAGCGCACGGGAATGACCCATGTCGTTTCCTCTCCACCGATTTCGGCTGGCCTGTCTCGTCCCCTGGGAGCGGCGCTCGTGTCCGCACTCCGAACGATGACAGGCCCTATCTGACCTCATGGCGCGAAGCTACGCAAGAGCATCTCTGGCCCCCGAGGGCGGTTTGGGCCGCATTTTGCTGTCTCGATCGGGGATTGTCACCTCTGGCCTTCTGCGATTTAAATGCCCGCCCCCGTTCCCTGCCCTGAGGCCTGTCATGTCGACATCAGATGATACCGCCAGCGCGCCCGCCCTGCTCCGGATCGAGGGTCCGATTGCCACCATCACCCTGAACCGGCCGGCGGCCTTCAACTCCGTCAACCTGTCGATCGCGCAAAAGCTCGAGCAGCTCGGCGCGGAAGTCGAGGGCAACGACGATATCCGCGTGCTGGTGATCGAGGGCGAAGGCCGCGCCTTCTCGGCCGGTGGCGATCTGCAGACCATTGGAGCCGCCGCCGCCAATGACACCGTCGCGCCCGTGGTCGGTGAATTGGTGAAGCACTACCACGCCTTTATCGAGACGCTACGGCGGATGCCGAAGATCGTTCTCTCCAGCGTCCATGGCTCCGCCGCCGGCGCCGGCATGGGGCTGGCCTTCGTCACCGATCTCTGCATTGCCGCCGATGACGCCCGCTTCACGCCGGCCTATGCCAAGATCGGCGTCTCGCCGGATGGCGGCAGCACGGTCGGCATGGTCGGGACCGTCGGCACCCGCCGCGCGCTGCAGATATTTTTGGCCGAGGACAGTTTTACGGCGCAGCAGGCCTATCAATGGGGCCTGGTCGCCCGCGTCGTCCCGGCGGCGGAGCTGAAGGCAGAGACGCGCAAATTCGCCGAACGGCTGGCGCAGAATCCGCCCGGGGCGATCGCAGGCACCAAGTCGCTGGTCTACCAGGCTGCGGTTACGCCGACCCGGCAGCAACTCGATGCCGAGGAAGCGAAGATCATCGACGCCATGCTCACCGAAGATTTTCGCGTTGCCGTGAAGAAGTTCACCAGCAAGGGGAAGTAGCAGCGCGCTGGTGCCGTTTACTCAACTGTCATCATCCGCGAAGGCGGATGATCCAGTACGCCGCGCTCTCTCGATTCAAACCCAACATCTCGGAGTACTGGATGCCCCGCCTTCGCGGGGCATGACGATCGATGGATGCGCGGGCACGATCAATTCGGACAGATATACCCCGTCCCCGACGGCGACTTGAAGCAGCCGACCGATTCCGGAATCACCTGTTTCGGCAGCCACAACACGGCCTTCGGGAAGTAGATCGTGAAGGTGATGGTGACCAGGAACACGACATAGATCGGCAGCGCTGCCCGTAATGCCTTGGAGAACGGGACCCCGACAAATTTTGACGCCATCAACAGCACCAGCCCATAGGGCGGCGTGATCAGCCCGAACGCCAATGTCGCGATCAGCACGACGCCCATATGTACCGCGTTGATGTCGCCGGCCTGGGTCAGCGTGTTCACCAGCGGCATGAAGATGATGATGGTCGGCACCGGTTCGATGAAATCGCCGACCACGGTGAACAGGAGTACCAGCAGCAGCATGATCAGATGCGGATCGTTGCCGGCGATCGCGATGATCCAGTCGGCGATCACGGAGGCGCCGCGCAGGTAGGCCAGCATCCAGCCGAACGCATTGGCGGCGCCGATCGTGATCAGCGGCAGCGAGAAGATCAGCCCGGCGAGGCAGAAATCATAGGGGATGTTCTTGAAGTGCCTGCGGTTGAGCGCGGGGATCACCACAGCGATGATCCAGATCACTGCAACAACGCCGGCCTCCGTCGGCGTGAAGGCGCCGGTCAGGATGCCGCCGAGCAGAATGACGGGGATCATCAGCGGCAGCGCAGCGTCGCCTGCCGCGAACACGATCTGGCGGAGCGGCGCGCGCGGCTTGCGCATCCCCGTCGGCCCGAAGAAGTAGCAATAGATCATCAGGCCGAAGCCGATCATCAGCCCGGGCACGACGCCGGCCATGAACAGGCCGGCAATCGAGACGTTGCCCACCGCGCCATAGACCACGGCTGTGATGCTGGGCGGCACCAGCGCCGCGATGGTGGAAGCGGCGGCGATGATCGCGGCGATGAAGGCGGGGCTGTAGCCCTCCTTCTTCATCGGACCGCCCAGCGCGCGCGTCATCACGGCGACGTCGGCGGTGGTCGATCCGGACATCTCCGAGAAGAACATCGAGAACACAACCACGACCTGCGAGAGCCCGCCCCTGATGTGCCCGACCAGCGACAGCGACAGGTTCGCTATTCGCACCACCACGTTGGCCGAGCTCATGAGTTCGCCGACCAGGAGAAAGAACGGTATCGCCAGCAGCGCTTCTGAATCCACCCCGTCAAAGATCTTCTGCATGATGGCCGCGAGCGAGACGTCGGCAAGCAGCGCGCCGACGAAAACCCCGGCCATCAGCGAGAACGGCACCGGCACGCCGAGATAGCCGAAGAACAGGAAGCAGAACGTCATCAGGCCGAGAATGACGGGCGCGCTCACGGCTGCACCCTGTTCTGGAAGCTGGCGTCGGCCGGCGGAATGTCGTTGGCGTCCTCAATCGGAGGCTCAGGATGGTCGAAGCCGTTGCGGATCCCATTGACGAGCTGCTCGACGGTGAACAGCGCGATCAGTGCGCCGGACAGCGGGATCGCGGCATAGAGCGAGGCGATCGGCGTGTTCGACGGCAGCCGGAAACTGCCAAAACCCCTGAGATAGTTGATATAGCCGTAATAGATCAGAACCCCCGCCACCGCGAGCACCACAACGCGGATCAGGATTTCGACGATCAGCCGCGGCGTGCCATGCATCGCCTCGGAGACCGCCGTCAGATAGAGATGATCGTTGCGGCGCGTGGCAACGGCGGCGCCGATGAAGATGCCGTAGATGAAGAAGGTCGAGGTGACCTCCTGCAGCCACAGCCACGGCCGGCCGATCTCTCGGGTGACGATGTCGCACACCACCGACAGGCTGAAGGCGAACAGCGTGAAGCCGCACAGCAGCATCAGCAGCGCCTCGAGCCAGTCGAGCTGCTTCCATTTAAGCTGTCGCTGGCGATACAGCACCAGCGAGCGCTCGTCAGCCATACGCTACCCGGCTCCTGCTGGCGGTTACTTGATGGCGCTGATGGTCTGCTGGATCTTGGCCGCGTGCGGCCCAAGGTCCTTGGCCATCTTCTCGAGATAAGGCGCGGCGATCTTGACGAAGCCGGACTTGTCGACGCCGTCGACGATCTTGACGCCCATGCCCTTGAGCTTGCCGGCGGCGGTCCTCTCGAGCTCGAACGCCTTCTTGGGCTCCTGCGCGCTTACCTCGCGGGCGGCGGTCAGCACCCATTGCTTCTGGTCGGCGCTCAGGCTCTGCCACAGCTTGTCGCTGACCCATACGACGCAGTTGTTGGCCTCGTGCTCGCTCATCGACAGGATCGGCGCGGCCTCGTAGTGCTTGTTGATCAGGTAGACGTTGACCGCGTTCTCGGCGAAGTCGACGACGCCGGTCTGCAGCGAGGTGTAGACGCTGCCGAACGGCATGTGCACGGTCTGTGCGCCGTAGGCGGGAAACATCGTGTCCTCGGTGGCGGTCGCCTGCACGCGCACCTTGAGGCCCTTGAGATCGTCGACCTTCTTGATCTCCTTGCGGCCGTAGAGATGGCGGAACCCCTGCGTGCAGAGACCGATCGCGTGGATGCCCTGCGCAGTGTTGTCGATCATGTCGCGGACGGCTTCAAACACCTTCGTGTCGCCGAGCGACTTGATGTTGTGCTCCTCGGAGCGGAACAGGAAGTGCAGCGACATGACGCCGGCCTGCGGCGAGATCGTCGCGGTGTTCGCCGACGATACCACCGCGAAGTCGAGGTCGCCGGATTTGACGAGCTGCAGGAGCTGCGGCTCCTGGCCGAGCTGCGCGCCCGGATATTGATCGACCAGCATCGTGCCGCCGCTCAGCTCCTTGAGCTTGGCCGAGAACAGGTCGTAGGCGATGCTGTAGCCGGAATTGAGCTGCTGATCGTGGGCGAAGCGGTAGTGCTTCGCCTGCTGAGCGCCGGCGCCGCTGGCGAGAGCGAGGCCGAAACAAAGCGTGGCGGCCACGATCCTGAGCGTGCTCATGGGACGTCCTCCCCGGATTTTGATCGCATTTCCACGATATTTTCGCGGCAAGCCTCCCATTTGCCGGTCGCGCTTGTCAATCATCGGTGACGCCGGTGTGGCAGGCGACGCGATGAGAACAAGCCGCGGTCGGCCATGCTTCAGACGTTCGCCTTGACGCCGTAGTTGGGCAGATGCGCCAGAACGCCCAGCAACAAAGCCAGGACGCCGAGGCCCGTAAACGTCCGCTCGGGGGTGGCCTTCGGAGCTTCTGCAAAGAATGCGTAGCACAGCACCAGCGGCGACAGGATCACCAGGACCGAGCCGATCCTGCTGACCAAGGCCTTCCATCCCGGTCGAGCGCGAACCAAGTAAACCGCGAGTGCGACATTGATCAGGCTCGAGAGCAGAACGTAGACATGGTTCGCGCGATACATGTAGCGCACCGCTTCGTTCGTTCCGTAGAGATCGGGAAAACCGCGGAACATGTACAACCCGGTCCCCAGGAACACGGCGATGCCGACCAAACCAACGACAAGGTGTAGCTTTCGCATGGCGTGTCCCTCATGTGGGTGACAAGGCTGAAGCTCACGGGACGCGCACGCCTCGCACGCCGGCTTCATTGATCGCCTTCTGCACGGTGCCGTCCCCGCGGATACGATTGACGAACGCGTCAACGCCGGGAAGCGCCGCGGCGCCTCGTTTGCGTACGCCGATCGCCATCTGCACGACATTGAACCGTCCGGGCAGCACCCGCGCTCCGGGCAAGGCATCGGCAATGCGATGGGCGAGGTGCAGGTTCTCGCCGTAGACATCGGCCTTGCCGGTCGCCAGCGATTCGTGCGCAGGCTCGAACCCCCCAGGCACTGGAACGATCTCCGCATTCTTGATGAGACGAAGCAGCACGGCGTGGGGTGCGCTGCCTTGCGCAACCGCGATCTTGATGCCGAGGCGATCAACCTCCTCGGCAGTGGTGGGCGCCGCGCCCGGCCGGGCGACGTAGCCGTTGTCCACCTCCATGAACGTCACGCTGAAGGCGAGGTGCTCCGCGCGGGAAGGATCGCGCGCGGCAAGCCCAACGTCCCACTCATCCGTGGCGAGGCTCTCGTTGTAGCGTGCGGGATTGTCGTAGGGCTTGAGTTCGATTGGTATTCCGAGATCCTCGGCCAGCGCGCGAGCTATGGCGACGGAAACGCCGCCGAGCGTGCCATCCGGACGCCGGGTCACAAGGACCGGATTGGACGCGATCAGGGCGGCGCGCAACGTGCCGTTCGGGGCCAATGCGCCTGCGGTCGATGGAGCTTGCGTCCAAGCCCTGTAAGGGATCGAAGCGGTGGCTAGTGATGTGATGGCAAGCGCTTGACGTCGAGTCCACATGGCGGCGACCCACCTGTAGCGACTGTTGCACTAGGCATCTTAGCTCACGGCAAGGCGGCGGGCCATGAAACGCCTCGTCTTTGACCGCGCGGCCTAGATTCTTACGTTGGCGCATGTCCCTTCCACAAAACCGCATCCACTTTTCCAGGATATGCGCTAGCCTTTGCGGACGACATCTGGAGGTGCGCCGTGAAGGAAGCGCGCTACCGCAGGCATCGCCTGGCAAACCACGTCCTGCATCCCGAGACATTGATGCTGGGATACGGATACGATCCCTTGCTGTCGGAGGGTGCGGTCAAGCCGCCCGTCTTCCTCACCTCCACCTTCGTGTTCCGCTCGGCGGAGGAGGGGCGCGATTTCTTCGACTACGCGGCTGGCCGCCGCGAGCCGCCGCAGGGCGAGACGGCCGGCCTCGTCTATTCGCGCTTCAACCACCCGAACAGCGAGATCGTGGAGGACCGGCTGGCCGCCTACGAGGGGGCCGAGGCCTGCATCCTGTTCTCGTCCGGCATGGCGGCGATCGCCACGACCATTCTGACCTTCGTTCGACCGGGCGACGTCATCCTCCACTCGCAGCCGCTCTACGGCGGCACCGAGACGCTGGTGACGCGCACATTGGCCGCTTACGACATCGCGGCAGTCGCCTTTGCCGACGGCGTCGACGAGGCCGGCGTGCGAGCCGCCGCGGCGGCCGCCGAGACGGAAGGCCGGATCTCGGTGATCATGACGGAGACGCCGTCGAACCCGCTCAACACGCTGGTCGACATGCGGCTCGTCCGTCGCATCGCCGATGAGATTGCGTCGCGCCAGCAGCATCGACCGATCATCATCTGCGACAACACCCTGCTCGGACCGGTGTTCCAGCATCCGCTCGCCTGCGGCGCCGACGTCTCGGTCTATTCGCTGACCAAGTATGTCGGCGGCCACTCGGACTTGATCGCCGGTGCGGCATTGGGCGTCGAAGGCTTGATGAAACCCATCCGGCTGCTGCGCGGCGCATTGGGCACGCAGCTCGACCCGCATTCGTGTTGGATGCTCGGCCGGTCACTGGAGACGCTCGCGCTGCGCATGGAGCGCGCCAACGACAATGCCGAGATCGTCGCGGAATTCCTGCGTGACCATCCCAGGGTGGCAGAGGTGCACTATCTGCCGTTCCTGCCGGCGGATTCGCCGCAGCGACGGGTCTACGAAGCGCAGTGCACCGCTCCGGGATCGACCTTTTCGTTCGACATCAAGGGCGGGCTCGCGGAAGCATTCAGCTGTCTCGATCGATTGCAGATCATCAAGCTGGCGGTGAGCCTCGGCGGGACGGAATCGCTCGCGTGTCATCCGGCGACCACGACGCATTCGGGCGTGCCGGCAGACGTGCGGGCGCGGATCGGCGTGAGCGACGCCACCATCCGGCTGTCGATCGGCATCGAGCATCCGGACGACCTGCTGGCGGACCTGAGCCAGGCGCTGATGACAAGCTGATTCAGCGAGGCCGCGTGTGAGGCGACCGCCGGACCAGTATCTCGTCGTTCATCCGTAGGAGGATCCCCACATGCTTCAGGGCAGGTGTTTGTGCGGCGGCATTCGCTTCGAGATCAGCGGCCCGGTTCCCGGCATCATCCAATGCCATTGCTCGCTCTGTCGCAAATGCAGCGGCGCGGGGTCTATCGCGACCATTCCCGTGCCGGCGGATCAGCTACGGTGGATCTCCGGCGAGGAACTGCTCAGGGCGTTCACGCGGCCGTCCGGCTACACCTCCGTCTTCTGCGCGGTGTGCGGCTCGCCGGCGCCCGATACCGATGCCGCCCGCACGCGTTACCTCATACCGGCCGGTCTCGTCGACGACGATCCGTCGCTGCGCGTCACCGAGCACATCTTCGTTGGCTCCAAGGCGCGGTGGGAGACGATCGCGGACGATGCGCCGCGCTTCGATGCCTTCCCGCCGTAGGAGCTCCGGCACGGCGCCACCAGGCGGTCGGCCGCGCGCTCTGCCCGAGCTTTTTGGACGCGATGTGTAGGCATATTCAGCGTTCGGGAGTAGAATTGTCAGTGAGCAACCAGGGCTGGAGAATAGAGCCATGCATTCAATCCTGGCGGTCAACGCAGAGCGCCTTACGCACGCCTTGGGTGAGGCTGTCGTCAAAACGTGGAGCAGCTTGCCTCATGACGTGCAGCATCATTTGTTTGAAGAGGCGGCAAAGTCAGTCGGTGAATCCATGCGGCCGCAGCTTGCGGTGTTCCTGCATGACAAGCATCCGCGCACCGCGGACCCGCTTGGCAAGCCTCGCGACATGATCGAGCCCGACAGCCTCGGCGGTTAGCGCGGCGCCGCTGCGCGGTGAACCTTTGCGGGGCCGCACCTGACCAATGGTGATGGCGGACCTGCATGGGATCCGAAACGATGCGCGCTGACCGGAGCAGGCTTTCGGCATGGCTGGTTGCCGTCTGGCTCGCCCTTGCAGCATTGCCGGCACACGCGCAGACGCGCGCCGCCCTCATCATCGGCAACAACAGCTATGCGGGCGGCCTGACGCGGCTCGCCAACGCGGTCAACGACTCGGCAGGGGTCGCCGGCGAACTGCGCAAGTCGGGCTTCGATGTGAACGAGCTGCGCGATGCGGGCGCCGGCGAGATCGCCAGAAGCACGCAGCGGTTCCTCCAGTCGATCGCCAATGGCGGCGTCGGGGTGTTCTATTTCTCCGGGCACGGGGTGCAGATCCAGCGCCTGAACTATCTCATTCCGGTCGACTATTCGGCGGGCAGGGCGGTCCCGACCGAGGGGCTGGTTTCGGTGTCGGCGCTCCTGGATGCGATCGACGCGGCGAAGCCGAAGCTCGTCGTCATCATCCTCGATGCCTGCCGCAACGATCCGTTTCCGCCCGGCGTGCAGGCGAAACCGGCGGGGCCCGGCCTGTCCGAGGTCGCGCGGCCGATGCCGGCCGGCACGCTCGTCATCTATGCGGCGAGCTCGAACCAGACGGCGCTCGACGCCATTGCCGGCGAGAAATCCGAGCACGGCCTGTTCACCGGCGCACTGCTCGAGACCATGCGCCAGGGCAACCTGGAGATCCGCGACGTCGCACATCGGGTGCGCTACACCGTGATGCAGAAGGCGCGCTCGGTCGGCCACCGGCAGATCCCCGCCATTTACGAGAACCTGGCGGCGGCAGGGGAGTTCTATCTGTCGCCGCGCCAGCCGCCGCGCAGCCCGCCGCCCGCAGCCTTGCCGGCGCAGATCAAGCTCATACTGCCGTTCGCGGCGGGAGGCCCGAGCGACACCCTGGTCAGGGCGGCGCTGCCGCTGCTCGCCAAGGAGCTTGGCCGCGAGGTCGTGGCGGAGAACGTCATCGACGTGCAGGGTGACCGCGTCACGGAGATGCTCGCCGCCAGCCCGAAGGACGGCAGCCTGCTGCTGGTCTCACCGTTTGCCGCCGCCGCGCGGCGACTGCGGGCCAACGACCCGCGGCTCGCGCCCGTGGCGATGATATTCGACACGCCGCTCAGCATCGCCGTCAATGTGCGCTCGCCGGCGCGGACGCTGGGCGAGATGCTCGAAGGCGCGCGGCAGCAGGGCCGCAAGCTGGTGATGCAGGTGGCCAACCCTCCGGGATCGCCGACCGACATCTGCGGTCAGCAGGTCGTGCAGAAGCTCGGCGCCGGCGCAATCGAGCTCGTTCGCGTCAATGGTGAAGCGCTGGCCGTGCAGGCCGGGCTCGAGGGTCGAGCCGACCTCGTGTGCGTGAGCACGATCGCCTTGCGCTCGATGTCCGCCGCCAACCCGAATTTCGGTCTCAAGGAGATTGCCGAGGTGCGATGGTCGGCGGCTCCCTCGACGGAGGTGCTGCGTGTCCAGCCGACCGGGCCGCAGGGCTATGACATCGTGGCGCCGAACTGGCTCGCCGTGTTCGCTTCGGCGGAGGTGAGCGGCGGCGTTCGAGAGACCATCGCGGCCGCGATCGGGCGGCTGCAGCGCAATCCTGCGTTCGTCCAGGCGGCAAAGCGGGGTCACGGGTTGCCGGTGTCGGCGGACCAGGCGACGCCCGGAGGGCTGCTCAACGCGCTCCGGCTGGGCGTGGCGTTGCAGGATTTCAATTGACCTCGAAATGCTTCCGATCTGTCACGCCGGCGAGCGCGCGATAGACGCACGAGCAGGCCGGGGTGCCATTGCCCGACAATGCTTCTTCCGGTAAGGGAGGTAAGCCGGCCCACGCACAGCGATCGTGCGATATGACTGAAGCTCCGGGATACATCCGCGCGATCCGGCGCCATCTCGTTTGCAGCCTCACGATCTGGTTGTCGGCCATCGGCATCGTCGGTTGCTTGGCATTCGATGCGCGCGCCCAGGACGCCGCCGCGCAATTTCCGTCCCGCGACATCACGCTCATCGTTCCGTTCGGCGCGGGCGGCCCGCCCGACAGCGTTGCCCGCGTGGTGGCTGCGGGCCTGAGCAGGAGCTTCGGCAAGCCGGTGATCGTCGAAAACCGCGTCGGCGCCAGCACCGCTATTGCGGCACGCGCCGTCGCCCGCGCGGAGCCGGACGGCTACACGCTCATGGCGGTGGATATTTCCTATGCGGTGACGCCGCACATCGTCGCCAATCTGGGCGTTGATCCGTTCAAGGACTTCCGTCCGGTCGGGCTGTCGGCGAAGTCGGTGTTCACGCTGCTTGCGTCGCCCTCGCTCGGCACGCCGACCATGGCGGAGTTCCTGAAGCTGGCGAAGGAGAAGGGGCAGGACATCAAGGTCGGTCACACCGGCATCGGCACCACGCCGCATCTCGCCGCCATGACCTTCATCAAGGCGACCGGCATCAACCCGTTGCTGGTGCCGTATCGGACCATCGGCGACGCGACCAACAATGTCGTGGCCGGCCACATCTCGGCGACGTTCTCCGCCGCCAGCACCGCGATCGGCCTCGGCAATGAACGCAAGGCCGACGTGCTCGGCGTCACCGGGTCGCAGCGGCTGAAGGCCTTGCCGAGCACGCCGACCTTCGCGGAAGCGGGTGTGACGATGACCGGCTTCGAGGGCGGCTCGTGGTACGGCCTGGTCGCTCCGGCCGGGACGCCGGATGCGGTCGTCGCCAGGCTCAACACCGCGCTGCGCGACACCGTGCGGGATGACGCGACGCGGGAGCGGCTCGCCGCCTTGGGGCTCGAGCTGTCCGGCAGCAGTCCCGAAGAGTTCGGCGCGTTCGTCAAGGCGCAACATGCGTACTGGGGCGAAACGTTACGCGCCGCCGGCATCGAGCCGGAAGTGAAGTAGTTCACCCAATCAACGGCGGCACCTCCGGCTCGTGCGACAGCGCCACGACCGCGTGCTGTGACGCATGCAGCGCCGTCTCGATCTGCCGGGCGGTGTCGCGCAGCAACATGAGATATTTCCGGATCATGGTCTGGGCGTTGTTGCGCGGCGGATATTCGAGCACGTTGACCGCCGCGACCATGCGGCCGTCGCGGCTGCGGATCGGCACCGCGATCGAGCAGAAGCCGCGGCCGAGGCTTTGCTCGATCGTCGCCCACCCGCGTTGCCGTACCTGCTCGATGCTCAGCCGCAGCTCCGCCTTGTCGAGGTCGCGCGCATGCGATGTGAGCGGAACCTGCGCCGGCAGCGATGCGAGATAGGCGTCGAGCTCCTTCGGCGGAAGGCCGGCCAGGAGGACGCGGCCGAGCGACGCGCCGTAGGCCGGCACTCGGCCGCCCAGCGGGATGGCGATGTCGACCATCCGGTTCTGGGCCGAGCGCGCCAGCAAGCGAACGAACGATCCGTCGAGGATGCCGAAGCTCGAGGTCTCGTGCGTGACGTCCGTCAGCTCGTTCAGCAACGGCTGGATCACGCGGTTGAGATCGAGCGAGGCGAGATAGCTGAAGCCGATGTCCAGCGCGCGCGGCCGCAGATAGAACAGGTCGTCGCTGCGGCCGACATAGCCGAGATCATGCAGCGTCAGCAGGAAGCGCCGCGCGCTGGCGCGGTCAAGTCCTGTGCGCTTCGCCACGTCGGCGATCCGCAGCATCGGCGCGTTGCCGTCGAAGGTCCGGATCACGGCAAGGCCGCGCGCCAGCGACTCGGAAAAATGTGCGGACCGCTTGGGTTTCCTCGACGGCATCCGCGTCCTCGACATGTCGTGCGATTATCGCTCACAAAATCAGAAAGGACCAGTGCATCTGAGACCTGTCCCAGCTATGGTTGGTGCAAAGCAGCGATTTTGTTCGCCTGAATCGATACTTTTGGGTGTGCGATAAAAGCACAAGAGGTCGGGATGTCGACGTCAACCGCCTACAAGAACGTCATCGTCGAGAAGGACGGCGGCCTCACCTGGGTGACACTCAATCGGCCGGACAAGCGCAATGCCATGAGCCCGGAGCTCGACCAGGAGATGCTCGACGTCGTCATCGGCCTGGAGGGTGATCCCGAAACGCGCGTGCTGATCCTGACCGGCGCCGGCGATGCCTTTTGCGCCGGCATGGACCTGAAGCTGTATTTCCGGGACCTGGAGAACAAGCCGGCCGAACGCATCCGCGCCGAATGGGTCACCCATCAGTGGCGGTGGTACCGGCTGTGGAATTTCCCGAAGCCGACCATCGCCATGGTCAACGGCTTCTGCATGGGCGGCGCGTTCACCCAGCTCATCGCCTGCGACTTCGCGTTCGCCGCGGAGGACGCGAAATTCGGACTGTCCGAGGTGAACTGGGGCATCCTGCCGGGTGGGCTCGTCAGCAAGGCCCTGCATGTCTGCCTCGGCTACCGCGATGCGCTCTACTACGCCATGACCGGCGAGCTGTTCGACGGCAACAAGGCCGAGGAGATCAGGCTGATCACCAAGGCCGTCCCGGCGAGCGAGTTGCGCCAGGTCACGACCGAGTTCGCGCGGCGCTTCCTTACGCTGAACCCGGAGACGCTGCGCGGCACCAAGCAGGGACTGAAAGCGGTGCGCGACATGGATATCGGTCAGGCGCACGAATACCTGATGGCCAAGTCGAACGAGCTGCGCGCGCGCGACCGGGAGAACGGCTACGCGCAGGGCATCAAGCAGTTCGTCGACGACAAGACGTTCAAGCCCGGGTTCGGCGCCTACCAGCGGCCGAACGAGACCACGCCGTAGCCCTCACCGGAGTGTACCGATGACAGAGGCCTCGGTCTCGCTTCCCCTCGATGGCGTGCAGGTCGTCGAGCTCGGCACCATGATCACCGCGCCCTATGCCGGCATGTTGCTTGCCGAGCTCGGCGCGTCGGTGACCAAGGTCGAGAATCCTGACGGCGGCGATCCGTTCCGGGCGACCGGCGGCGGCAGCTACGGTCCGAATTTCGTCGCGTACAATCGCGGCAAGCGCAGCATCACGCTCGATCTCAAGGCCGATGACGGCAAGCAGGCGTTCCACCGGCTGCTCGAGCGCTCGGACGTGCTGGTGGAGAACTACCGGACCGGCGTCATGGACAAGCTCGGCTTCTCGGTCGAAGCGATCCGCGCCATCAATCCCCGCATCGTCCACTGTTCGATCACCGGCTTCGGCGCCAGCGGTCCTTACCGCAACCGGCCGGCCTATGACGCGGTCGCGAGTGCTCTGAGCGGCATCTACGGCCTCGCGCTCGATCCAGCAGATCCGCGCCTGGTCGGCGTTACGATCGCCGACAATGTCAGCGGCATGTACGCGGTGCAGGGGATCGTCGGCGCGCTGTTTCAGCGCGAGCGCACCGGCGAGGGCCGCCGCATCGAGGTCAACATGCTGGAAAGCTCGATCGCGTTCACGCCCGATGCCTTCGCGCATCTGGCGCAGACCAACGTGGAGTACGGCCCGACCTCGCGCATCGCCTCGTCCCAGTGCTTCGCCTTCGCCTGCGCCGACGGCAGGCTCATTGCCATCCACCTGTCGGTGCAGACCAAGTTCTGGGACAGGCTTCTGGCGCTGATTGACACGCCGGCGATCGCCGACGACCCACGCTTCAAGCAACGCTCCGGGCGCGTCGCGCACTATCACGAGCTGCGCGCGGCGCTGGCGCCGGTGTTCGCGAGCCGGCCGCGCGAGGCGTGGATGACGGCGCTCGATCGGCTCGACGTGCCGTTCGCGCCGATCCACACGATCCCGGAAGTGATGGCGGATCCGCAGGTCGTGCATCTGCACACCTTCGGGACGTCGGTGCATCCGACTGAGGGCAATACACTGAATATCCGCTCGCCGGTCCGGTTCGACGCTACGCGCCGCGACGCTGCGCCGCCGCCGACGCTCGGCGAGCACACTGCCGAGATTCTCGCCGAGCTGGGGCTCGCTGCCGCCGCGGCGATGCCCGAGACGCCGAGCCCGACCGCAGGGAGCGCCGCATGAGCCTTGGTCTCAGTTCCGAGCAGAAGCAGCTGCGCGACAGCGTGCGCAAGCTGCAGGCGAAGCACGCACCGCGCGACTACATCCGCCGGCTCGAGCGCGAGAACCGCTACCCGTACGAGCTCTACCAGGCGTGGGTCGACGCGGGCCTGTTCGGCGTGGCGTTTCCGGAGCAATACGGCGGCTCGGGCGGCTCGGTCGCCGACCTGGCGCTCGTGGTCTACGAGATCGCCTATGGCAGCATCGATTTCCAGATGTCGTTCGGCGGCTGCGTGTTCTGCGGCCTCAACATCCTGCGCAAGGGCTCCGAGGAGCAGAAGCAGTACTGGCTGCCCAAGCTGATCAGCGGCGAGCGCCGCATGTCGATCTCGATCTCCGAGCCGGAGGCGGGCTCGGATGTCGGCAACATCCGCACCCGCGCGGTGCGCGACGGCGGCAGCTTCGTCGTCAACGGCCAGAAGGTCTGGAACAGCGGCGCGGGCGCCAAGGATCTCACGCTCAATGTGTATCTCAAGACGGATCCCGACGCCCATTACCGCAAAGGCATCTCGCTGTTCCTGATCGACAACGACACGCCGGGCATGTCGTTCAACAAGCTCGACATGCTGGGCCGCCGTTGCACCGGGACCTACGAGGTGTTCTTCACCGATGTGCGCGTCGACGAGAGCCGCATCATCGGCGGCGAGAACAGGGGATGGGACTGCCTTCTCTCCGGCCTGCAGGTCGAGCGCATCGTCTCGGCGGCGGGCAATTGCGGCGCCGCGCAGGCGGCGGTCGATCTCGCCAGCGCCTATGCGGGCGAGCGCAAGCAATTCGGCCGCACCATCGGCTCCAACCAGGCGATCGCGCACATGCTCGCCGACATGCAGACCGAGGCGGCGGCCGCCTGGGCGCTCACCTGGCAGGCGGCCAACGCGATCGCCGCCGGCGAGGACGCGTTCAAGGAGATCACCATGGCCAAGCTGAAGGCGTCCGAGACCTATGTGCAGGTCGCCAACATGGGCATGCAGATCTTCGGCGGCTTCGGCTACAGCAAGGAATTCGACATGGAGCGGCACTATCGCGACGCACGTCCGTCGACGGTAGCGGCCGGCACCTCGCAGATCCAGCGCAACCTGATCGCCGGGATGATGGGCCACAAGGTGCAGTAGGGCTTGCCATGCTCGGAAGCGGTTCGATGATGACGGTCAGTGCCTTAGCCGCGCTGATGTCGGCGCTTGCCGTCGGCAGCGCAGGCGCCGAGGACTTTCCGACGCAGCCGATCAAGCTCGTCGTGCCGTTCAGTGCGGGCGGGCCGACCGACACGGCGGGGCGGCTGATCGCCGAGCCGCTGCTGAAGCAGCTCGGGCAGCGGCTCGTGATCGAGAACCGTCCCGGCGCGAGCGGCGTGCCCGGCACCGAGGGCGTCGTCACCGGTGCGAACGACGGCTACACGCTGGTGGTCGGGGGCATTGCCCCGATCGTGCTGGTGCCGGCGGTCAAGAAGCTTCGCTACAACGTCGACACGGACCTTGTGCCGCTCGGCCTGATCTGGCGCTCGCCGCAGATCCTGGCCGTGCGTCCGTCGTTGAACGTGAGCAGCGTTGCGGACCTCATCGCCCATGCAAAGGCCAATGCAGACAAGATGACCTTCGGGTCGGCCGGCATTGGCACCGTCACGCACTTGGCCAACGAGCTGTTCAAGCGGGAAGCCGGCATCCGGTTCACCCACGTGCCGTACCGAAGCACGTCGAATTCCGTGGTCGACCTGATGGGCGGCCAGATCGACGCGATCTTCGGCGACGTTGCGATCCTTGCGCCGCAGGTCAAGGCCAACACCATCAAGGCGCTGGCGATCACGGCGGCGAAGCGCTCACCGCTGCTGCCCAAGCTGCCGACCATGGTCGAAGCCGGCCTGCAGAACGTGCAAACGGAAGTCTGGTTCGGCCTGCTCGCGCCGGCGCGGACACCGGCGCCGATCCTCGACCGGCTGAAGGCCGCGGTGAGAGCGGCGCAACTCGATCCGGAGTATCAGGCGGCGCTGCTGAAATACGGCACCGAGCTCGACAACGTGGGCTCCGAGCAATTCGCCGAGTTCATCCAGGCCGAGTCGAAGCGGTGGACGCCGATCCTGAAGGAAACCGGCGTGACGTTCGAATGAGGGCGCGATGAACGAGAGCAAGCACCGCGACCGCGCCGCGAACAATGTCGGCATGCGCTTCGCCTATGACGATCTGCGCAGCTGGCTCGCCGAGGCGGACCGGCTCGGCGAGGTGAAGACCGTGCACGGCGCCGATTGGGCCGAGGAGATCGGCATGGCGACCGAGCTGGTCAGTCATTCGGACAAGGCGCCGGCGCTGGTGTTCGACGACATCCCCGGTGTCGCCAAGGGATTCCGCGTGCTCACCAACATTTTCGGCGGCAGGCGCAAGAACATGACGCTGGGCTTTCCGACCGAGCTCGACAAGGTCGCCCTGAGCGAAGCCTTCTCGGGCGCATGGGACACGAGCCGGCTGATCCCGCCGGTGTTCGTCGGCAGCGGCCCGATCTTCGACAACGTCGTCAGCGGCGCCGACGTCGACATCGAGATATTTCCGACGCCGAAGTGGCACGAGGGCGACGGCGGCCGCTATATCGGCACCGGATCGTACAACGTGACGCAGGATCCGGACGACGGCTCGCTCAATGTCGGCACCTATCGGATCATGTTGCACGACAAGACGCACGTGACCTACAACGCCGCGCCGGGCAAGCATGGGCGCATCCACCATGAGAAATACGCCAAGCGCGGCGAGAAGATGCCGGTCGTGCTGGTGCTGGGCGGCGATCCGCTGACCTTCCTGCTCGGCGGCACCGAGGTGCCGCATGGCGTCAGCGAGTACGACGTGGCCGGCGGCCTGCGCGGCAAGCCGCTCGAGCTGGTGCGCGGCAAGCACACCGGCCTGCCGTTTCCCGCCAATGCGGAGATCGTGCTCGAAGGCTACGTGCATCCGGAGACGGTCGTCCCGGAAGGGCCGTTCGGCGACTGGACCGGCACTTACACCGAGCCCGGCCGCAAGCGCCCGCTATGCGAGATCACCGCGGTCTATTATCGCAACGATCCGATCCTGCTCGGATTCGTGCCGCAGAGCCTGCCCGACGAATATTCCCGCTACCGCGCGATCACCCGCTCCGCGCTGCTCAAGCAGAACATCGAAGCGGCCGGCGTGCCCGACGTGAAGGCGGTGTGGGCACATGAGTGCGGCGGCTCGCGGCTCCTTTACGGCGTGTCGATCCGGCAGCGCTATGACGGGCATGCGGTGCAGGCGGGCCACATCGCCAGCCAGTGCCATGTCGGCGCCTACGGCAACCGCTGGGTCATCGTGGTCGACGACGACATCGACGTGTCGAGCCTCGACGACCTGATGTGGGCGGCGCTGACGCGCGCCGATCCTGTCGAGGATATCGATTTCATCCGCGGCGGCTGGAACTCGCCGGCCGATCCGCGCGTCGCGCCGGCCGACCGCGCCAGGGGCAAGATGACCAACTCGCGGATGATCATCAACGCGTGCCGGCCGTTCCATTGGCGCAGCGAGTTCGTCGCGGCGGTGAAGCCGTCAGACGAGATGGCACGACGCGCGCGCGCGAAGTTCGGCTGGCTGCTGGATTAGACTTCTTCTTGGAGCATGATCTTTTCCGAAAACCGGTATCCACTTTTCGGGATCATGCTCTACTGCATCATGTGGCCGATCTTCTCGGCCACCGCCTGCGGCAGCTGCAGCGTCTCGCGGACGATCTGGTCCATCTCTTCGCCTGCGGCGGGATCGACCATCAGGTTGCGTTTCTCGCAGGCGGCGAGAAAATCCGCATCCTTCAGCATCAACTGAAACGCGGCGCGTAACACCGTGAGCCGCTCCGGAGGCACGCCGGGCGTCGTCAGGATGGAGCGGCCGATGTCGCCGGTGCTGGCCGCTGCGTGCAGAACCGCGCGGCCTTCGTCGGATAGCGCCAGCTCGGGCAAGGCCGGCACGTTCGGCAGCAGGCGATGTCGCTTCACCGACGCCTGGTAGAGGATGGTCGCCGCGCCACCATGCACCCAGCCGGGATTGCTGACCAGGATGCCGGGGAGGCCGTAGGCGCCGACGATGTCGACCTCGCCGCGTTCCATCGCCAGCAGGATGGTGGTCGTGCCGCTGTAGCCGCGGATCAGCTTGAACTTCGCACCGGCATAGGCATTGAGCGCGGTTGGAAACAGCACCGTGGTCGAGCCGCCGCCGGACACGCCGACATTGTATTGCTTCGCGCGCACGTCCTCGAACGACGTGAGGCCGGTCTTCGCCAGCGCGGCGCCGACGTCGATATTGGTGACCAGGCGCCCGACATAGGGCATCTTCGCCACGTCGATCTTGGCGCTGGTATTGGTCATGCTGTCGAGCGCGAGCGTCTGCGCGAGACTGCCGAGCACCGTGCCGTCCCTGGGCGCGACCTCGTACATGTATTTCGCCGCAACGAAGCTACCGGCCCCCGGCATGTTCTGCGGGATGATCGTCGGATTGCCGGGCAGATGCCGCGGCAGAAACTCGGCGACGAGACGGCCGTAGATGTCATAGCCGCCGCCCGGCCCGTAGCCGATCAGCATGCGCAACGTCTTGCCGCGGTAGAACTCGTCGGGAGGTTGAGTTTGAATCGGCGCGGTCGACAGGAGGGCCGCGGCGAGGCCGATGATCGTTCCGATGATGATCGCCTTGCGCATGGCTCCTCCTCGTGCGTCCGGCAAGTGCCACGCTGAGGCCAGCGGAAGAGTGTTCAGTTGCGCATGTCCTTTTTCGGAAAACCGGTATCCACTTTTCCGGGACATGCGCTATGCGAGCGTCACCCCGCGGCGGCGCGAAGCTTCTGGCACTCCGCCTGGAACACGTGGTTGAGGCACCACTCGGCGAGCTCGATGCCGGTCGGGAACCAGAGATTGCCGGCCGCCTTCATGTGCTTGATGATGCCGCGCAGCGCCAGCGTGCGGCCAGGCCGCCCGATGATGTAGGGATGCATCGTGAAGGGGATGTATTTCGGCCGCTCCGGGCTGCTCTCCGAATAGAGCTCGTCGAAATACGCCTTCCAGGTTTCGAGCCCGTGATACGGGTTGCCGTATTCGCCATGGCGGTGCCCGAACAGCGTGCCGTCGCCGAACGGCTGGCGCGGCAGCTCGACCAGCAGCTTGCCATCCTTCTCCCACAGGAACGGCAGCTCCTCGTGGAAGCAGTTGGTGTTGTAGACGAAGCCGTTGTCGATCAGCAGGTCGATCGTATTGGTGCTCTGGGTGCACGAGCGCCAGCCGAAACAGCGCCGTCCGGCGCGCTTCTGGATCATGGCGATGGTCTTCTTCATCACCTGATCTTCCTCATCGCGCGGCAGGTAGCGGGCGATCTCGTGATTGTAGCCGTGACCTTCCACGACATGGCCGTGATCGAGGATCGCCTGCACCGCCTCCGGGAAGCGCTCCGCGATCGCGCCGCAGGTCAGGAACGTGGCGGTGATGTTCTCTTCCTTGAGAATGCGCAGCAGCCGGTAGATGGCGTGATGCGGGCCGTATTCGCCCTGGCTCCACATCTCGTAATTGAGAATGCCGTTCTTGTCCGGCTTGACGTCCTCGCCGCCCTGGAAATCGAAGGTCAGGAACACCGCGGCACGCTCGCCGCGCGGCCAGCGGATGAGATGATCGTAATGGTATTCCTTGAGCATGACGTCCTCTCGTCGGTGCAGCGGATCTCGGGTCCGCTTCCTCAAGCCGACACGCGATTCTAGAGTCGGGCGGCATTTCCTGGCAGCCAACATCTTGGAACAACTGTTTTGCCTGAAGTAGCCTGACCGACCATACCCTCCGCATCTCATCTTGAGAGACAAAGACCATGCCATTCACCGCAGCGCTGAGGGACTTGAACAAGCTGAACACGTTTGTCCGGGTCGCCCAACGCCGGAGCTTCACCAAAGCCGCCGCCGAGCTTCGCACCCGGCCATCGGTCATCAGCCGGCGCATGAAGGAGCTCGAGGAGGAACTCGGCTTCAGCCTGCTCAACCGTTCGACCCATGGCGTCGTATTGACCGACGCAGGCGAGGGGCTGTTTGCGCAATGCCTCGAAACGCTCGCCAAGCTCGACACCTACGTCACCGAGCGGCGAAACATCGAGAGCGGGCCGTTCGGCACCTTGCGCATCCAGGCGACCGGCGATTACGCCCGCTTCGTTCTCGCGCCGCTCGCCGCGAGGTTCGTCGAGAATCGCCCCGGCGTGCGGGTTCACCTGTCCGTGGTGCCCGAACGTCTCATGTCGGTGGAGGAGGGCTTCGACATCGTCGTCAGCAGCCAGAAGCCGGCACTGCCGGGTGTGGTCGCGCGCGACCTCGGCGCGGTCCGGCACGTGATCTGCGCCTCGCCCGACTATTTCACAAAGGCCGGCCGGCCGAAGGCGCCCCAGGATCTGCGCGACCACAATTGCCTGGTCGATCTGTATTCAGGCCCGAAGAGTTGGCCGTTCAAAAACGCCTCGCGGCCGCTGCTCGTCGACGTGAAGGGATCGCTGTCGTGCAACAGCAATGCGGTTCTCATCCGCATGGCGCTCGATGGCTGCGGGATCATTCGTGTCCCGCTGCACGCGATCGAGACGGAGATTGCCGAGAAGCGACTCGAGGTGATCTTCAAGAACCTGTCGCTGTCACCGGAGCGGATGTGCGCCTACTACGCAAAGGTGAAGCCGCTGCCGGCGAAGACCGTGGATTTCATCGATTTCCTGGAAGTTTCACTCCGCCGTCGAGACGGTCAATGAGGGCTGGACCGCAGCACCACAGCGTGTCCGCGGCTCGTTCATCCGAGGGAAAGCTCGGGCTTGACCCAACGATCGAGGAAACGGTCGAGCCACGCCTGCACGCCGCGCGCGTGCATGACATGGTCTTCGATTTCCTCCTGTTGTTCACGCGCGCCGGCGACCTGCTGGTAGGTGACTTGGGGGTGGAATTGCAGGCCGACCGCAGCGGGCCCATAGGCGAAAGCCTGGTTCGGGAACGCGCCGCGCGATGTGGCGAGGAGGCGGGTCCCCCGGGGAAGCTCGCAACCCCAGCGATGCCATTGGTAGACGTGATCGGGGAACGGACCGATTGAGCCGGCCTGCTCCGTGGTCAGCAGCGGAAAGTAACCGACTTCCTTCTCTCTGGGATCGAAGCTCACCCTGCCGCCCAGATGCTGCGTCAGCATCTGGGCCCCGATGCAGATGCCGAGAAACGGCATCTTCTCCCTGAGCGCGACGCCGATCCAGTCGGTCTCCTCGCGTCTGAATTCATCCTTGTTGCTCATGCACAGCTTGGGATCGCCGCAGATCACTGCTCCGCAGTGACCCGTCAATGTCTCAGGCAGCGGATCACCAAAGCGTGGCCTGCGGATATCGAGCTGATGGCCGTTGCGCACGAACCACCGGCCGACGTGGCCCGTGTTGGAATTCTCTCCATGCACCACGATCAGTACGGGTTTCTTGTTTTCGTTCGCGTGGGCATCGAACGGCGCTTTGCAGACGGCGCGCTCCTCACCGGCTGCAAACGCGATTCGGATGTTGATCCGCACCTCATGCAAGGGACGGCTGCCGAGTCGCTCCACGTCGCGCGGAGGGGCCGCTGCATCGTCGTCGCGCGGTGGCGCATCGGTATGAAGGGGAACTTGCGCTGCCTGCCGCAGAGCGCCGGTGCGCACGGCGTTGAGCTCTGCGAGCCGCCGCTCTGCTGTCCGAAAATGCTCCTCGGCCTCGTGCCGGCGGCCGGCGGCGCGCAGCAAGCGAAGCAACGTCGCTTGGACGGCCTCATCGGCCGGTTCGACAAGGCTGAGCGCCCGTGCGTGGGGCAGAGCGTCACGGGGCACGCTCTCGAGACGTGTTACCAGCTCAGTAAGAAGTCGCGCGCGAAGCCGCCGCGTCTCCTCGCGTTGCCCGGTACACCAGCTCTGAAACTCGTGACAATTCGGCAGATCGAGACCCTCGAGGAAATCGCTCTCAAGCGCCTCCGTCGCCTGGCACAGCGCGTCGATCGAGAGGGCCTCAACGCCGTGCCGACAAGCGGCGCGCAGGGACAAGATGTCCACTGTGCCGCAACCGAGGTCGAAGCGGACTCTTTCGCGGTCGGCGACGATCCGTTGACAGTCGGGTTCGTCGACGAGCGGCCGCAGGTGGCTCAGACTCCATCGCAACGCGGCACGTGGATCATCGGGAATGTTCCAGAGCATGGCGCAGAGGCGGTCGCGGCTGTGCGGACGCGCAGTGACGGCGAGATAGGCGAGCAGGGCCCGCGTCTTTCTTGACGGCGGCAACTGCATCCTGGCGCCGCCGCGCAGCACGGCAAGATTGCCCAGGACAACTACGCGCAGCGACAGTTTGCCTTCCATGACCCGAATGCCTTTCGGCTCTGCCGCGCCGCGATCGCAGCCGGCCAGACGAAGGAAGCCAATTATTCTACGCGATCGGCTTTTCCAGCGATCGGCCTGCAGGAAGAGAGGCGACGGTCAAAACAGAGGCCGGATGACCATTCAGCGGCTGGTCGCGATGCTGCATTCGCGCAACCACAATGAGGCAAAGCAATGGATAAAGAAGCAACCCACAACTATGTGATCGAGCCGCTGCTCCGCGTGCGGCGCAGCGGCCTCACGCGATGAGCCGAGCGCGACGAACCTTGCTGCGGAATGCCGCTGGCATCAGGCCTCGTCAACAAATTCCATCGCTGCGATCGAAAATTTCAACGCTTATGACAACGGTTCTTCCCACGATCGACCTTTAGGAGGCTCGCCGAACATCGAACGGAGGGCTTCCATGACGAAGTCGCGGCTGGCTCTGCTGCTGTGCTGCCTGGGATTTGGCGTCGTCCGCGCCCAGGCCGGCCCGGAGGCCAAGGCGATCACTCCTTCTGAAATGCAGTGGGCGGGGCAGGGCGGTCTGGCGCTGGCGGGCATGGAGCAGGTGAACCTGTTGGGGGACCCGTCCAAGCCCGGCCCCTACACCATCCGTCTGAAGTTCCCTGCCGGATACAAGCTCGCGCCGCACATGCATCCGGACTCCCGCGAGGTCACGATCCTGTCCGGCACCTGGTACACGGGCTATGGCGAGAAATTCGATGCGGCAGCGCTGAAGGCACTGCCGGCGGGAAGCTTTTATACCGAGCCTGCCAACGTCGCCCATTTCGTCGAAGTGCGCGAGCCGGTGATGATCCAGGTGAGCGGCACCGGACCGAGCGGCCGCGTCTTTGTCAATCCGGCGGACAACCCGAAATAGGCGATGCATCCGGGTTGGTGAGCACTGCCGCCAGCCGTGACGGCCTGAATGGCCGGGCAGTTCGATCGTCACGTTGGTCGATGGCGGAACCGACAACTCGAACGAAGAAAGTGCCCCCTGCGATGACGCTTGCAGACGTCACGCTCGCAGCGTTCACCCTGTGCAACAGCCTTCGTGTCGTGGCGTACCTGCCGCAGATCGCCAGGGCCGCCATGGATCGCAGCGGTGCGGAAGCGATCTCGTGCGGCACCTGGGGACTGTTCCTGGTCTCGCACGCGTCAGCAACGGCTTATGCGCTCGTGAACAAGCAGGACTGGACGATGGCGTCGCTGTTTCTCAGCAACGCCATCGGCTGCGGCGCGATCCTCCTCATTACGGCCTGGAAACGCTCTCGACGTCGTCGCGAGCGTGCGAGCACCTCGACGACACGATCTAGTCCGCGCTGATACCCGCCGCCTTGATGACCTTCGACCACTTCGCCGTCTCGACGCGGAAAAACTCGTTGCACTCGTCCGGCGTATTGGCGATCGGCTCATAGGCGAGCGCGTCGAGCCGCTCGCGGATGTCGGGCAGCACGACGATGTCGGCGATCATCTTGTGAACCTGCGCGATGATCTCCTTGGGCGTGCCGACCGGCATGACCACGCCGACCCAGCTGGCACCCTCGACCTCCGGATAGCCGGCCTCGGTCATGGTCGGCGTGTCGGGCAGCGCCTTGGTACGCGCCTTCGACGTCACCGCGAGCGCGCGCAGCTGTCCGTCCTTGACCAGCGGCACCGCCGGCGTCACGGCGCCGAACGAGATCGGCGTGTGGCCGGCGACGGTCGAGGCAACCGCAGGCCCGCCGCCGTTGAACGGCACATGCACGAGCTCGGGCGCGAGCGAGAGACGGAACAGCTCGCCGGTGAGCTGTGGCGGCGTGCCGACGCCGGGCGATGCGAACGTGTACTTGCTCGGGTTCGCCTTGATCTGAGCGAGCAGCTCCTTGACGTTCTGCGCCGGCACCGAGGGATGCACGGTGAGCACGACGGGCTGGCTGACCGCGAGTGTCACCGCGTCGAAATCGCGGAACGGATCGTACGGCACGTGGCGATAGAGGAACGGATTGTTCACGTGGCCGCCACCGGTCACCAGAATGGTGTAGCCGTCGGGCGCGGATTGCGCCGCGCGCGCAGTGCCGACATTGCCGCCGGCACCGCCGACGTTCTCTACGTAGAACTGCTTGCCGGTCTGCTCCGACATCTTCTGCGCGACCAGGCGCGCGAACACGTCGGTCGGTCCGCCCGGCGCGAACGGAACGATCATTCGCACCGGCCGGGCCGGATAGGATTGTGTCCAGGCGATCTGCGGCGCGATCGCAAGCGCGGCGGCAGACGCTGCGAGCTGCAGGAATCGACGGCGCGGAAGGTCCACGGCAATCCTCCCTGGGACTTGTCGTCGTGCGCATCGTTTGGCGTGCGCATACGCAAAAACACTACGCCAGTTTCGGCGAATTTACCATTTCTTAACTCTTCGCTTTGTGCCGCGGAGAAGATGTGAGATGAAAGATCATCATCGAACTGAGGGGTTACGGTGATCCAACTGACAATCGAGCGTATGCGGCGGGCGTGGTCCTCCATGCCGAGTCCAAGCTGCTTGTTGGACCGGTTTCTCGACCAGCTCGAAGAGTTCACCAGCGTGCTCGTCCAGGAGCAGGACGGGCTTTCCACCAGCGAAGTGCCGATCGAAGCGAAGCTCGACCACTTCCTCGGCTGGAATCGGTACCGGTAGCAACATCGAACGCACGGCGCTCAAACGCTTTCGAGCAGTTTTGCGCCGTGCGCTTTCCGTTGATGGCGATACCAGGCCAGCGCCACCACGACGACCAGGTTCAGGCCTCCCGCAATCGCGGCATTCGCATAGCTGAGCAGATAGCTGGCGGTGATGTCGTACAAGGCTCCGGCCTGGTAGCTGCCGAGGCCCATCCCGAGCCAGCCTGCGGTGGAGACGATCGCCATCGCGGTCGCCGAGAGACGGAGCGGCGCCGCCTCGCGCGCGCAGATCAGCAGACACGTCATCACGCCGGCAAAGCCGAAGCCGAACAGCACGGACAGCTGGAACAGCATCGCGATGTCCTTCGTCTGGGTGAACCAGAACACCACCGATGTCTGCGCCAGCGAGGCGATGAAGTAGGCCGGCAGGCCGCCGATCCGGTCGGCCAGCCAGCCGAAGAACAGCCGTCCGAACACGCCGGCCGTCATCAACGACAGCAGCAGGCTTGCGGCCGTCTGCGGGCTGCAACCGAGATCGATGCCGAGCGGCACGAGATGCACCAGCGGCACCGCCATGCAGATGCAGCAAAACAGTCCGGCAAACGCGAGCCAGGGGATGGTGATCGCGTGCGGCAGGCCCCAGAGATTTTGGTCCGGGTGTCCGCCTGATCCGCCAACACTGCCGGCCATCGGCGGTGGCCGCAGGAGAAACATCAGCGGAACCAGAGCGACGAAGTATCCGGCGCCAATGCACAGCGCGGCGTTGGGCCAGCCGAATGCGGTGATCAGCATCTGCGCCAGGTAAGGCACGATGCCCTGACCGATCGCGCCGCCGGCGGTGACGATGCCGATCGCCAGGCCCTTGCGTGCGTCGAACCAAAGCCCCGTCAATGCGAGGAGCGGCGCGAACAGGCCGGCAAAGCCCAGCGCGCCGATGCCGAAGTAGAGCAGGTAAAGCGCCCACAGGGCGCTCTGCCATTTGAGTGCGGCAAGGCCGACCGACATGGCAATAGCGCCGGCAAACGCGATCCGCCGTGCGCCGATGCGATCCGCCAGCCGGCCCCAGACGAGGCCGCCGAGCGCGGCCCCGATCGTGTGTGCCGTGTAGGCCATGGACGTGTCGGCGCGAAGCCATCCGAACTCCTGCTCGAACGGCTTGATGAACACCGACACCGTACCGCCGGCGCCGAAACCGAGCGCGAGGGCGACGGTGGATACCGCGACGATGATCCACCCGTAGCGGTGCTCTGTGGCGGACATCAGCGGTTCTTCGTGACGACCACTTCGAGATATTCGCTCGGCACCACGACGGTACCGTCGGTGGCGGTGTTGAACTCGCGGAGCAACGCGTGCAGATCCGCCTCCAGTGCCTGCTGAGCTTTCGCCTCGATCGCTGCGAACACTTTCAGCACGGGACCGTAGTAGTTGCGGAAGATGTCGACCCAGTGGGCCGGAGACTGGTAGCGGAACGCGAAGGTCTTGCTGTGCGCGGAAACCGTCGCCTGTTGCCCGAACAAGCTGTCAAGGTGGGCTTTGGTACCCCACAATGCCGGCGACTTCGCGCCCGCCGGCGGCGGCGCGTACTTGCCAATGGTCTTGAACAGACGGCCGATGAAGCCGTCGGGCGTCCAGTTGGCGAGCCCGATCTTGCCGCCCGGGCGGCAGACGCGCAGAAGCTCGCGCGCGGCCTGCTGCTGGTCGGGCGTGAACATGACGCCGAAGGTCGACAGCACGACGTCGAAGCTCGCATCCGGGAACGGGAGCTTCTCGGCGTCCGCTTCCTGGAAGGTGACCGACAAGTGCTCGGCCTCGGCGCGCTTGCGGCCGCCGTCGAGCAGCGATCCGACGTAGTCGGTCGACACCACGTCGGCGAAGCGGCGCGCCGCAGCGAGCGTCGCATTGCCGTTGCCGGCGGCGACGTCGAGGACGCGCTGGTTGCTGCGCAGGTCGACGGCTTCGCACAGCATCTCGCCGACGATCTGCAGGGTGGTGCCGACGACGGCGTAGTCGCCGGAGCTCCAGGCCGCCTGCTGGCGGGTCTTGATGGCGGCGAGGTCGGGGGTTGCGAGGGTGATCTGCATGTTCATGGCTGGTTGTCCTGGTTTGTCGATTGCGGGATCGATTCAGCGTGATCTCGCACATGCGCCGGTGTTGGCTTCCAGGGCTAAGTAGGCAGGAGGGGCTGCCGGGCCTATCCAAATTGCGACACGGCTATCCGGCCGGCGAAACCTTCGGTGAGGCAGGCGCAACTAAGTGGGGTATAAACCTCGGCCTGAGGTCGGTTGTGCTGAGCGAACGCACCAAAGATGCCCCCGATACCTCCGTGCTGCCGCGCGGCGTGCGGCGCGCGCTCGATGTCATGCAAGCATCGGTGGGGCGGGACGTCGGCTTGGCCGAGCTTGCCGGCGCGGCCGGCCTGTCGGGCCGGGCGCTGCAGCGCCAGTTCCGCGCGTTCCTGGGCAAGACACCGCACGAGGCCTTGACTGACATCCGCTTCGAGGCGGCGCGCCGCAAGCTGCTGCGGAGCCCGCCCGGCACGAAGATCATGGAGATCGCGTCGCGCTGCGGCTTCCCGCATTTCGGCCGGTTCTCGGTCGCGTATCGACGACGTTACGGCGAGACGCCGTCGCAGACGCTGAAGCGGCAGGCGCTGTTCTGCGACATGGTCTCATCGCGCTTTCAGCTTCCCCCCGGCGGCTTCGACCGGCCGAGCCTGACGATCGGCCCGATCGAGACGTGCGATGCCGAGGCCGCGCGCCACATCGAGGGCGAGCTTTCAACCGCGCTGACGCGGGCGGGCCTTGCCGTGTCGGCACCATCCGGGGCGGCGCGCTATCATCTCGCCGGTGCGATCAGAGAGACCGACACGCAAAGCCGGCTGGTGTTTCGCCTGATCGATCGCGACACCGGTCGTCATCTGTGGGCGCATCGCCTCGACGGACCTAGCGACGGGATAGTCGACGAGCAGCTTGCGACGCGGATCGTGGCGGCGCTGCATCCGACCCTTCGCGCCGCGGAGATCGAGCGTGCGCTCGGAACGCCGGACGCCGACCTCACGGTGCAGGATTGCGCGCTGCGGGCCATGCCCAGCGTGTTGTCGCTCGATGCACAGGGCAATGCCCGCGCGCTCGAGCTTCTCAATCGGGCGATGGATCGCGATCCCGATCACGCGCTCTCGACTGCGCTCGCCGCATGGGCGCACGCGCAGCGGGTCGTCTATTACTTCACGTCCAGTCCGGCCGAGGAGCGCGCCCGCAGCACCGCGCTCGCGCGCCGCGCATCGGCGCTGCCCGCCGATTCGACCGTGCTTGCGGTGGTCGGCACCGCGCTGACGCTGCTTCACGACATCGATGCGGCCGAGCATGCCATCGGCAAGGCGCTTGCGATCGACGGCAGCTCGGCCTGGGCCTGGGCCCGCAGCGGGTGGATCGACGCCTACAAGGGCAACGCGGATTCCGCGATCGAGCGCTTCACCATCGCGCTCGAGCTCGCGCCGAACGATCCGCTCGCGTTCAACAACATTTTCGGCATCGGTATTGCGCATTTCGCGGCCGGCCGGTTCGCCGAGGCGGCCCGCTGGCAGGCGCGCGCGCTCGCCGAGCATCCGTCAGCGGCGTGGATCCACCGCACGTTGTGCCCGGCCTATATGTTTGCCGGCGCCAGCACCGACGCGAGCCGCAGCCTGCATGCTTTGCGCGAGACGTATCCGGAGCTGACGCTTGCGGGAATTTCGGCGGGGCTCCCGCCGCTGCCGCAAACGTTTCGCGAGCGCGTGGTCGAGGCGCTGAACGGCGCCGGCCTGCCGGCTTGAGCGCGACGATTACTCCGGCTTGATGCCCGCTGCCTTCACGACCTCCGGCCAGCGCTTGAGCTCGCTCTTGATGAAGGCGTCGAACTGCTCGGGCGTGCCGCCGACGATCTCGGCGGCCTGGAAATCCGAGATGGCGGTGCGGACCGTCTGCATCTTCAGCACCTGATTGAAGACCGTATTGATGCGCGCGACGAGCGCCGGATCCATGCCGGCCGGCGCAGCGATGCCGTGCCATACGCTGACGTCAAAGCCGCGGATCGTGTCGCCGGCGGGCGGAACGTCCGGCAGCTGCGGCATTGGCCGCATCGAGGCGCCCGCGAGCGCGCGCACCTTGCCTTCCTTGATCTGGCCGAGCGCGGTCGAGACGGTGATGATCGCGGCGTCGGTTTCATCCTTGATCAGCGACGTCAGCATTTCCGCGCCCGACCGATAGATGATGTTGGTCACGTCGATGCCGGCCTGGCTGTTGAGATAGGCCATGAACAGGTGCGTCCAGTTGCCGATGCCCGCTGACGCGTAGTTGAGCTTGCCCGGCCGCTGTTTCGCTGCAGCGATGAACTCGGCCAGCGTCTTGTGGGGGAGCGTCGGCCGCACCAGCACGACCGCCGGCAGGTTGACCAGGTGGATGATCGGCGTGAAGGCCGTGTGCGGATCGTAGCTCAGCTTGGTCGATAGCGTGTGCGAGACGGCGTTGGGACCTACCTCGGCGAGGAACAGCGTGTAGCCGTCCGGCTTCTCGCGGGCAACCGCGGCGGCGGCGAGGGTGCCGCCGGCGCCAGGCCGGTTCTCTACGATCAGCGGCTGGCCATTGGCGTATTGCTGGAAACCCTGCGACAGGTTGCGCGACAGCGTATCGGCGGCGCCGCCGGCGCCGACCGGCACAAGCAGCCGGACCGGTCGGTTGGGCCATTGCGTCGCGGACTGGGCAAGGGCGGGAAGCGCGACGAAAGCGGCGACGACGAGGGCCGCGGATCTGATGCACGCACGACGGATTTGCGCGGCGAGTCGCATGGCGTTTCACTCCCCTGCTGGTTTTATTGTTGCGGGCAGTTCAGCATGACAGCGTCGTGGTGGGCAAGGACGGCCGCGCGACAAATCGCATCCGTATTCAATCCGGCAGGCCGAATTGCGCGCTGAGATCTTTGGCCGACGAGCGCTCCTTGGCGAGCGCCGCACGTCGTTCGCCTCTCAACAGGCGGGCGCCGAACGGCACGCGGCACACGGCGGCGCTGACGGCCCAGCTCAATGCGAGGGTCATGCCGAGGACGATCGTCGCTTTCGCGACCGCGGGGATCGAAAATTGCAGCAGCGCGTATTGCGTCCAGATCAGGAAAACGTAGTGAAACAGGTAGATGCCGTAGGCATTCTCGGAGATGCTGCCGAGCAGGCGCCGCTCTCGTCTGGCGAAGCGCAAGACGACGGCAAGCCAGGCGAAGCAGGCGGCCGCGGCGAATAGGACAAGTGCGAGCTCGCGGGCAATGCGCAGACCCGGCAGTGCCGTTTCGTATCCCTTGGCGATCAGCGCTGCCGGAACGAGCCACATGACGAAAGCCGCGCATGCACCAATGAGCCAGGCGGCCCAGCGCCACTCCAACATGGCGTCCGATCCGAGCAGGCCACGATCCAGACCGTGGGCCCCGACGGCGAGACCGGCTACGAAGTAGACCGCGTATTGCGGCGCGAGGCTGGGCTGTATCTGGAAAGGGCCGAAGGCGGCCCATTGCCACGGCTCGAACCCCGCCGCCAACGGTAGATAGGTCAGTGCCGAGACGATCACGAGACCAATGACGAAGCGCTCCGGATGGCTGGCGGCACGGGCAAGTCGCTCTATGGCGTGCGGTGCGACGTGGAAGAGCCCGACGGCCGCCAGATTCAGCACCAGGACGACCCAGAGAAACCAGATCGGCCCCGAGGGCCAGAACGGCAGTGCCGTCCACTGCGACCAGAACGCCGGCCAGCTCGGGTCGACAGCCGTGACGCGATAGGCGGGAAAGTACGCCAGCGGCATCAGCACGAATACGCCGACAAGGAATGGAACGCCGAGCCGAAGGATACGATCACGCAGAAACGGTGACGCTCCCTTTCGCAGCAGGGCGGGTGCCGCGAACAGGCCGGACAGAAAGAACATCAGCTGCATGAGATGCAGGAATACGCATGCGCCGAACAGGTCAAAACCGAGCCAGCGGTCGCTGTCGATGATCGGATGCGCCATCCAGTCATAAGGCGGAGCGTCGAAACGGGGTGGGGATACGGGCAGCGAGGCCATGTAGGCCATGACGGAATGGAATGCCACCACCAGGACGATGACCAGGCCGCGCACGTGGTCGAGCGCTGCACTCACCCTGGACATCGGAATGCTCGTCGCGGCATGGCTAAAAATTATGGCTCGTTTCGGCGGAAATAGACATCGACTTGCATGCCGGATGCCAGCGGACCGACGTCCGTCAGGTCGATCATCACCTCAACGATGTCGACATCGGTTGGGTTGCGTGTCCCGCGGGCGGCGCGGCTCGCCGGTCCGACGATTGGGGCGATGGAGGCGACCTTGCCAGACATGTCGCGGCCGGGGAAGGCGGGCGTCCGCACCACGACGGACTGCCCGAGCTTGATCGTGCCGAGGTCGCGATCGTCGAGCTCCGCGCGCACCCGCAATGCCGATACATCACCGATCACCAGCAGCGGCTGCGTGGCGGACGGGATGGCCGTCTCGCCCGGTTTGATATTGATCTGCAAGACCGTTCCGGCGATTGGTGCGCGGATCGTCAGCTTGTCGAGCGCCACCCGCGCGACGGCGCGCTCGGCCCGGGCGATCGAAAGCTGAGCGTCCGCCTCGCGCGGCAACGGGGCCTCGTCCTCGGCCGATCGAAGTGCCGACGTCCGTGCCTTCACCAGGTCCTCGGCGACCGACAGTGCCCGGCGTGCATTGGTGAGGTCCGCCTCGGAGCCACGGCCGGCGCGTCGTGCGGCTGCCGCCGTGTCCAGGGCGGCGCGGGCGTCAACGACCTCATGCTCGGCGTCGTTCAGCGCGTCCTCCGCCCGGCGGCGATCCGCTGCCTTGCCCGAGGCGCGTTCATCATTGCGCGTGCGCAGGCGGATCTTGACCTGTGCTTCCGCCGCCGCCAGCCGGGCGCGGAGCTCGTCGTCATTGAGCCTGATCAGCGGCTCGGCGGGGAACACCTTGTCGTTGACCTTGACCAGCACCTCGGCAACGACGCCGGCTGCAACCGGCGTGATCCTGGTCTCGCCGGACTTCGGCTCGACACGCCCCGGCGCCACCGCCTGCCAGGCCTTGTCGGGCACCGTCTCCCCCGTCGCGGGCGGCGCCGCCGGCTGGCGCATGAGCGATGCCGCGAGCGCCACGAGCAGCGCCGCGCAAATCACAGCGAGGACGACCATGCCTGTCCTACGCGACATCGTTCTGCTCCGGGGCCCTCTCGCCGCCCTGCGCATCCGCGGCCGTATTGCGTTCCTCGCGGACCACGCGTCCGTCCTCGAGGTGGATAATGCGGTCCGCGTACGGCAACAGGCGCGGATCATGCGTCACCACCAGCACGCCACGCGCTGCATCCCTGGCGACGCTCGAGAGTATCGTCATGATGGCCCGTCCATTCTCGCCGTCCAGCGCCGCGGTCGGCTCGTCAGCAAGAATAACCGAAGCATCGGCGACGATCGCCCGCGCAATCGCCACGCGCTGCTGCTCGCCGCTCGAGAGCTGGCGCGGATAGGCGCGGGTTTTGTGCGAGAGGCCGACCTTGGCCAGCGCGTCTTTGGCGCGCGCCGCGGCGCCTTCGACGTGTTCCTCGCGCAGGTCCAGAGCCAGACGCACGTTGTCAGTGGCATTCAGCGTCGGGAACAGATGATAGGTTTGAAAGACGAAGCCTACGTTGTCGCGACGCAGCCTGGCGAGTTCCTCCGGCGTCGCCCCGTCGGTCGAGCGGCCGCGCACGCGGACCGTCCCGCTGGTCGGCGTCAGCATGCATCCGAGGATCGAGAGCAGAGTGGTCTTGCCGCTGCCGGACGGCCCCATCAGCAGCGCGAGCTCGCCGCCTTGGAGGGCGAGGCTGACGCCCTTGAGGGCGTGCACCTCGCGCGGGCCGTGGCCGAGCACCTTTGCGACATCGATCGCCTCGATCACTGGATCGGTCATCGCGCAAAGACCATGACGGGATCGATGCGAGTGACTTTCATGATAGCGGCGGTCGCCGAGACAGTGCACATCAGCACGGTGAGCGCGAACAGGCTCACCGTCAAAGTCGACGTTATGACGATCGGCAGGGCGCTCGATGCAGTCATCGCAACGATGGCATCATCGATCACCTTGGCAAGGCTGAAGCCGATCACCGCGCTGATCAGCGCCTGGCAGATGATGATCTTGTGAATGTAGCGGCTGGACGAGCCCATCGCGCGCAAGGTGGCGAATTCGACCAGGTGCTCCTTGGTGCTGGAATAGAGCGTCAGGGCAACGATCACGGTACCGACGATCACGCCGAGCAGCGCGCCGCCGAACAGGGCGGCGCCGGCGCCGGTGCCGAACAGCCAGAACGACCGGCTGCGACTCCGGAATTCGGACGGCGTCAGGACGTCGACGTCGGACATGTTCGCCATCAACTGGCGGCGCACCGCCGAGGCGTCGGCGCTGGACGCGAGTCGCACCAGGATGTAGTTCGCCTCGTCGGACGAAATGCCGATATGGGCGCGGGCGCGATCGACGCTCATGAACACGTAGGGCGTGGTGGTGAAGGAGCGGATGCCGTTGGTCACCGCCACCACTCGCACGCGTTGACGGCGGATCTCGGCGCTCGCTCCCAATCCGGCGATCCCGAGCGTCCGGAAGTAGGAGCGGTCGACGGCGATGGCATTCGGCGTCGCCAGCGCTTCGACATCACCCTCGACCAGGTTCCACGGCAGCAGCCCGCGCGATCTCAGGTCGGAGCCGATGACGAACACGGGCGTGATGCTGCCGCTCGGCATGCGCCAGTCGGCGAAGCCGAGCACCACGGGGACGGTTTCGGCCACACCGTCGACGGCGCGCGCGCGAAACTGCTTGCGGACGTCGAGCAGGGACGGATCCTCGAAGCACTTGGTGCCTTGAGGCACGATCCAGAGATCCGCCGCGGCATGATCGATCATCGTCGTCACCATGCGCTCGAAGCCGAAATAAAGGCCGAGTTGCACCGTGACAAGCACGATCGACAATACGATGCCGATGACCGTCGCGACGAAGCGAAGCCAATCGTGAAACAGGTTGCGGAACGCAAGTTTGAAGATCAACGGCATGCCGAGTTGACCGGTGTTGCGCCCCTATCAACGCAGGGTCAGTCCAGTGTGGCACTCGACGGCAGGACGTCTCAAGTCAGTCACGCCGGTCTGGCGGCCGCAAATGGATCGGTGCGACTTCCAACACATAGACTGCCTGCGCCGTCACCACGAAATCGATCCGCCTGTCGATCAGCGCGCGCAGGCATTCGGCCGGGCTGTTGACGATCGGCTCCTCGTGCACGTTGAAGCTGGTATTGACCAGCACCGGCAGGCCGGTCGCGGCGCGGAAGCGGCGCAAAATGTCGGCGTAGAGCGGATTGTCCGCGTCGCGCACGATCTGCGGCCGCGCGGTGCCGTCGACATGCACGACCGCCGGGATCTTGTCTTTCCACTCCGGCTTGACCGCGCAGGTGATGGTCATGAATCGCGTCGCGTAGCGATTGACCTTGGTGATCTCGAACACCTTGTCGCAGTCCTCTTCGAGCACATAGGGTGCGAACGGCATGAACTCGGAGCGCTCGAGACGCTTGTTGAGGCTGTCGTTGATGTCGGCGCGCGCCGGGCTCGCCAGGATCGAGCGGGCGCCGAGCGCGCGCGGGCCGAATTCCATGCTCCCGCCATAGATCGCGCCGGCCTGTCCGGCGGCGAGCTTCGCGACCGCGATCTCGGCCGGCGAGCCGGCGAGGCGGCGCACGCCGGCGGCGCTGCCGAGATGCAGGTCGATCTCCTCGTCGTAGTTGCGCCCGAGATAGACGTGGTCGAGCCGGCGGCGCTGCTTGAGCCAGGTGTCGAGCCCGTCGCGCGCAAGCAGACAGGAGAGGGCGGCGCCGACGCACAGCCCATCGTCGCCCATGGCCGGGAAGATGAACACCTCGTCGAGCGGGCATTGCTCGGCCAGGAGGCGGTTGAGCCGCACATTCGCGAACAGGCCGCCGCCGAGGCCGAGCCTGCGCACGCCGGTGCGCGCGAGAAATTTTTGCACCGATTGCAGGATCAGGTCTTCGACCGCCTGCTGGATCGACGCGGCGATGGTCTCGCGGCTCTGATCCTTGAGGATCCCGGCCATCGCCCGGCCGATCTCGACCTCGCCGCGAAAGTCGGTCATCACCACGCCGTCGTCGCCGATCCGGAAGTGCTTCGCGATCTCGGTAGCCAGATCCGGCTTGCCGTAGGCGGCGAGGCCGGTGAGCTTGCCCTCGTGGCGCAGCGCCTTGAAGCCGCAGGCCGTGGTGGCGAACGCATAGGCCTGCGCCACGCTGTTGCCGACCGACGGCTGTAGGAGCCAGCGGTCGTCGCCGTAGAAGCATTCGAGCTTGCCGTCCTTCAGCGCGCGCATCGAGTAGGAGACGTTGTCGCCGATGCCGTCCGCCGTATAGACGAGCGCGTCGTCCCAGTCGGTGAAGAACAGCGACGGCAGCGCGTGCGCCTCGTGGTGATTGGCGAAGAACACCTGCGCGTCCGCCCGGAAGCCGTTCTCCTTGAGGAATTTCTTCGAATTGAACAGCGTCAGCGTCGAGGCGGTGCCGTGGCGCTGGCAATGCCGCCACATCTGGCGCAGCTTGGGCGCCTTGCCGAACAGGCCGCGCAGCGCGTAGTCGATCTGCTTGTAGGGCGGATAGTGCAGATAGCGCGGCGCGAAGAACTCGCGCGTGGTCGCGATCGCGTCGACATCGATGCCGCGCCAGCCGGCGATGGTGAGCACCTCGTCGATCGCGAGCCAGGGCACGCCGTCGCCGGAGCCCTTGCGGCGGGTCAGCCGCTCCTCGCCGACCGCGGCGACCAGCTTGTAATCGTCGAAGGCGGCAGCCGAAGCGTCATGCGCGCCGGGATTGAAGGCGAGGATGCGCATTCACTCTTTCGACAGGATGAGCGGCTGGCGGCCTTCCGGCACGCGGCGCCAGGTCGTGGAATCGCTTTCCTCGAACCGCCACAGCAGGCCCTTGGCGAGCACGATGACGAGCTGGCCACGCTCCATCTTCCAGGCGCTCGGCGCGAACCGCGCAATGAGCTGCTGATTGCAGCCCGGCTCCAGCGTCAGCGCGAAATTGTCGGCGGTGGCGGCATAGTCCTCGAGCTTTATCTTGCAGATCGGCTTGCCGGCCTGCTGGGCGAAGTTCCAGGTGCCGAACAGCTGGTCGGCGGTCTTGTCCTTTGATGCCGCCGCGAGCGCGGCATTCTGCAGCGAGTAGCGGCCCTCGCCCGGCCGCAGGCCTTCGAACATGCCGGCCTCGACCTCGAGCAGCTCGAGCACCGGCGTCTTGCGCGCGTCATAGAGCGCAAGGTTGTTATTGTCACCGAACCCCCAGGCGACCACGCCGGCGAGCGGCGGAAACTGCTCCGCGCAAGCCTTGTCGAGCTCGAGCAGACGGCCGGCCGGCGCTTGGTCGAGCTTGAACGTCATGGTGCAGGTGCGGTCGCGGTCGGAATTGGCCATCTCCCAGGTGCCGACCATGTTCTGCATCGCTTCGGTGACGCCCGGCGGCAGCGCGGGCGCCTGCGCATGACTCCCAGCAATGCCGATCAGGACGAGCAGGCAGGCGGCGATGACGGTCGTCTTGAGAATGGTCATGGCGACGCTCACTCGGTTGCTACTGACGTTCAATTCCGTTTCGGCGGCCAGGGCGTTTCCGGCACCGGGGTCAGCGGCGGCTTGCCGGCGTTCCAGGCCAGCAGATTATCGACCACGAGCTGCTCCATCTTCTGGCGCGTGTAGACCGAGGCGGAGCCGAGGTGCGGGAACAGCACCACGTGATCCATCTCCATCAGCTCCTTCGGCACCTCGGGCTCCTTGAGGAACACGTCGAGCCCCGCGGTCAGGATCCGCTTCTCCTTCAAGGCCTTGATCAGCGCTGGCTCGTCCACCACCGAGCCGCGCGCCATGTTGATCAGAATGCCACTCGGGCCGAGCGCGTCGAGCACCTCGGCATTGATCAGGTTCTGCGTCTCCTTGCCGCCCGGTATGATCACGAGGAGCACGTCGACCGCGCGCGCCATGTCGACCAGCTTGGGGTAGTGGCGATAGGTCACCCCGTCCTGGGGGCGGCGCGAGTGATAGACCACCGGCACCAGCATGGCGTCGAGCCGACGCGCGATCGCCTTGCCGATGCGCCCGAGCCCGACCATGCCGACGGTGCGGTCGCGCAGCGAGGCGGTGCTGAGCCGGTACTGCTTCTCGGCCGGCCAGCGCCCCGCGCGCAGGAAGCGCTCCGCCTGGGGAAACTCGCGCACGGTGGAGAGCAGGAGGCCGATCGCCGTGTCGGCGACCTCCTCGTTGAGCACGTCGGGCGTATTGGTGACGACGATGCCATGGGCTCCGGCCCATTTGGCGTCGACATTGTCGTAGCCGACGCCGAAGCTCGACACCATTTCGAGCTTGGGCAGCTTGGTCATCAGCGCCTCGTCGACCCGCCCAGGCGGGCCGGCGACCGCAATGCCGCGCAGGCGCGGCGCAATCGAATTGATCAGGTCGGTGCCGTCCTTCGGGTCGGTCACCTTATGCACATTGAAGGCGGCCGACAGGCCGTTGACGATCAGCGGCTTGGCGGGTCCGAGCAGCAATACGTCCGCCTTTTCACTGGCCATCGGTATCATCTCCCTGAGGGTGCAGTCGGTACGTGCGAAGAGCGGTCCCGCCCGGCGGGGGGACGCAGGTGGCCGCCAATCTAGAGCATTTTCCGGCGAAGTGGACACGGTCTGCCGCCGGAACATACGACCAAAGTCATAAGCACGGGACGGCCAAGTGTTTCAACGGATTTAGTATTCGCCACATTTTCACAACCGCGCTACTGTTAAAGGCGAGCCGCCAATGCGACTGGCCCGCAAGCCCGGCGCATAAGAAGCGGGGTATGCCAGGGAGGAATGGATGGCGTCGGTATCGATCCGCGACGTCAGGAAGGCGTTCGGTGCAGTCGAGGTTCTTCACGGCGTGGACGTGAGGATCCGCGACGGCGAGTTCGTGGTCCTGGTCGGACCGTCGGGCTGCGGCAAGTCGACCTTGCTGCGGATGATCGCCGGCCTCGAGAACATAACGTCGGGCGAGATCAGCATCGGCGAGCGCGTGGTCAACAACGTGCCGCCGAAAGAGCGCGACGTCGCCATGGTGTTCCAGAACTACGCGCTCTATCCGCACATGACCGTCGCCGCCAACATGGGCTTCTCGCTCAAGCTGCGGAGCGCGCCGAAGGCCGAGATCGACGCACGCGTCAATCGTGCGGCCGAGATCCTCGGGCTCACCCCGCTGCTCGAGCGCTTCCCGCGTCAGCTCTCAGGCGGCCAGCGCCAGCGCGTCGCCATGGGCCGCGCGATCGTGCGCGATCCGCAGGTCTTCTTGTTCGACGAGCCGCTGTCGAATCTCGACGCCAAGCTGCGCGTCGCCATGCGCACCGAGATCAAGGAGCTGCACCAGCGGCTCAAGACCACCACGGTATACGTCACCCACGACCAGATCGAGGCCATGACCATGGCCGACAAGATCGTGGTGATGCATGACGGCGTGGTCGAGCAGATCGGCGCGCCGCTCGATCTCTACGACCGGCCGGACAACCTGTTCGTCGCCGGCTTCATCGGCTCGCCGGCCATGAACTTCCTGAAGGGCACTGTTCGCGTCAACGGCGCCGCCGAATTCCAGGGGCCGCACGGCGTCACGCTGCCGCTCGCAAGATCGCCCGCCGGCGTCGACGGCCGGCCGGTGATCTACGGCGTGCGGCCGGAGCACTTCGCGATCGCGGACGACGGCGCCGAGGCGGAGGTCCACGTCATCGAGCCGACCGGCTCGGAGATCCAGGTCGTGGCCAAGCTCGGTGGCGAGGACGTCATCGCCGTGTTCCGCGAACGCCATAAATTCAGGCCGGGCGACAGAATCCGGCTCAAACCAGATCCGCATCTCGTTCACCTGTTCGACGAGACGACCGGACAGCGACTGAACGGGTAACGCACAACGTACAACACACGACGGAGGAAGCTCATGACGATCGTCACTCGGCGCGCTCTGGTGAAGGGCGGCACTGCACTTGCGGCCGCCAGCGCGCTCACCGGCCCGGCCCTGCTCGACTGGGCAAAGGCCTGGGCGCAATCGGCGCCGTGGAAGCCGGAGAAGGACGCCAAGCTGTCGATGCTGCGGTGGAAATATTTCGTGCAGTCGGAGGACGACGCGTTCGTCAAGCTGATCGACGCCTTCACCAAGGCGACCGGCGTCAAGGTCGACATCTCGCGCGAGTCCTACGAGGACGTACAGCCGAAGGCTTCGGTCGCCGCGAACACCGGCACCGGCCCGGACCTGTTCTGGGGCCTCTATTCGCTGCCGCACCTGTTCCCGCAGAAGTGCCTGGATGTCACCGACGTCGCCGAATACCTCGGCAAGAAGTACGGCGGCTGGGTGCCGAGCGCGATCACCTACGGCCAGAGCGGCAACAAGTGGATCGCGATCCCGATCTGCTACTCGGGGAACATGATCAACTACCGCATCGAGGCGTCGAAGAAGGCCGGCTTCTCCAAGGTCCCGGACAAGACCGACGGCTTCCTCGAATATGCCAAGGCGATGAAGAAGAACAACACGCCCGGCGGCTTTGCGCTCGGCCACGCCTCGGGCGACGGCAACGGCTGGGTGCACTGGTGCCTGTGGTCGCATGGCGGCAACGTCGTCGACAAGGACGACAAGGTTATCATCAACTCGCCGGAGACGGCCAAGGCGCTCGACTATGCGAAAGCGCTCTATGCCGAGATGATTCCGGGCGTCGCGTCGTGGAACGACGCGTCGAACAACAAGGCATTCCTCGCCGGTGAGATCAACTGGACCGACAACGGCATCTCGATCTATGTCGCTGCCCAGAACGATCCGACCAAGAAAGACATCGCCGTAGACATGGATCACTCCTTCTGGCCGGTTGGTCCAGTCGGCAAGCCGACCGAGCTGCATCTGATGTATCCGGTGTTGGCGATGAACTACACCAAGTTCCCACAGGCCTCGAAGGCGCTGATGGCGTTCATGGTGGAGGCGGACAACTTCAATCCGTGGATCGAGGCAGCGAAGGGCTATCTGACGCATTGTCTCAATGCCTACGACGCCAATCCGGTATGGACGTCGGACCCGAAGCGTGCGCCGTTCCGCGAGGCGGCCAAGCGGTCGCTCACCGCCGCCGGGCTCGGCTCGGACAGTGAGAAGGCGGCGGTCGCAATCGCCGATTTCGTCGTGCTCGACATGTTCGCGCGTTACTGCACGGGGAGCGAAGGCACGAAAGAGACGATCGCCAACGCGGAGCGCCAGCTGAAGCGGATCTATCGCTGAACTTTGGGTGACCCTCTCCGCGTTGCGGGGAGAGGGTGCCACCGATCTCGGACTTGCCCGAGATCGAATTTATCGCTGCCCAAGTCGGTTAAACCCGACTTGGGTGCGAAGCGAGGGCGGGGTGAGGTGCCCTCAGACCGTTGATGGATTGCATAGAATGGCAGACATCGCACTTCAGAGAGCTGTTGCACGCGAAGCCACGACTTGGGACCGCCTCAAGTCGAATCGCAACTGGCTCGGCCTGTGGTTCATGCTGCCTGCGGCGGCGTTCCTGATCCTGTTCCTCGCCTATCCGCTCGGCCTCGGCATCTGGCTCTCGTTCACCGACGCGCGGCTCGGCCGCGGCGGCGTGTTCGTCGGCCTCGAGAACTACGAGTTCCTCGCCGACGACTCGATCTTCTGGCTCTCCGTGTTCAACACGCTGCTCTATACCGGCGTCGCCAGCGTCATCAAATTCGCGATCGGGCTCTATCTCGCGCTGCTGCTCAACGAGCGGCTGCCGTTCAAGGCGATCATCCGCGCGGTGGTGCTGATCCCGTTCATCGTGCCGACGGTCCTGTCGGCCATTGCGTTCTGGTGGCTGTTCGACCCGCAATTCTCGATCATCTCCTGGGCGCTGCGCAAGCTCGGCCTGATCTCGGCGAACATCGATTTCCTCGGCGACCCGTGGAATGCGCGCTGGTCGGTAATCTTCGCCAACATCTGGCGCGGCGTGCCGTTCGTCGCGATCACGCTGCTGGCCGGGCTGCAGACCGTGTCGCCGTCGCTCTACGAGGCTGCCACCATCGACGGCGCGACGCCGTGGCAGCGCTTCCGCTACATCACCTATCCGCTGCTCACGCCGATCATCGCCGTGGTGATGACGTTCTCGGTGCTGTTCACCTTCACCGACTTCCAGTTGATCTGGGTGATGACGCGCGGTGGTCCGGTCAACGCCACCCACCTGATGGCGACGTTCTCCTACCAGCGCGCCATCATGAGCGGCTATCTCGGCGAAGGCGCAGCGATCTCGACGGCAATGATCCCGTTCCTGCTCGGCGCGATCCTCGTCTCCTGGTTCGGCCTGCAGCGGCGCAAATGGCAGCAGGGAGAAAGCAATGACTGATACATTGCTCCCGAAGGTTGCCGACCCGAAGACCGTCCTGACCGGCTCCGCGCCGACCGTCGATACCACCGAGGGCATGAGCTATCTGCAGAGTCTGCCGCGCCGGCTGGTCACGGTCTATCTCCCGCTGGCGATCATCCTCATCGTGCTGCTGTTCCCGTTCTACTGGATGGCACTCACGGCGGTGAAGCCGGACGAGCAGCTGCTCGACCTCGACAAGTACAGCCCGTTCTGGACCTGGACGCCGACGCTCAAGCACATCCAGAAGCTGCTGTTCGAGACCGACTATCCGGTCTGGCTGTGGAACACGATGCTGGTCGCGATCTGCGCCACCATCCTGTCGATCTTCGCCAGCGTGCTCGCCGCCTATGCGATCGTGCGGCTGCGCTACCGCGGCGCGCAGTGGGTCGGCGGCGCGATCTTCCTCGCCTACCTGGTGCCGCCGTCGATCCTGTTCATCCCGCTGTCAACGGTCGTGTTTCAATACGGCCTGTTCGACACGCCGTTCGCGCTGATCCTGACCTACCCGACCATCCTGATCCCGTTCTCGACCTGGCTGCTGATGGGCTATTTCAAGACCATCCCGTTCGAGCTCGAGGAATGCGCGCTGATCGACGGCGCGAGCCGCTGGCAGATCCTCTTGAAGATCGTGCTGCCGCTCGCCGTGCCGGGGCTGATCTCGGCCTTCATCTTCTGCTTCACGCTGTGCTGGAACGAGTTCATCTACGCGCTGACGTTCATCTCCTCGACCCAGTACAAGACCGTGCCGGTCGCGATCGTCACCGCGCTGGTCGACGGCGACATCTACCGCTGGGGCTCGCTGATGGCGGGCGCCATGATCGGCTCGCTGCCACTGGTGGTGCTCTATGCGTTCTTCGTCGAGCACTATGTTTCGGCCATGACGGGCGCCGTGAAGGAGTAGCCCCAAAATTGTAGCCCCCGTTCCGCCTCCTGGGCTATCCTCGCCGCGCATCCAGGAGGGCCCATGAGCTACGTCAAGCACGTGCTGCTGCCGGACGAGAAGATACGCTTCATCACCAACATCCATTGGATAAAGTCAGTGCCCGCCGCGCTGCTGTTTCTGCTCGGCTGTGCCATCTATCTCGTATCTTTCAAGATCCAGCACATGCAGACCGCGGTCTGGCTCCTGGGGCTCGCGGTGATGGCGGCCGGGATCGCCGCGCTGCTGGTCGCCTGGTTCCGGCGCTGGACCACCGAGATCGCCGTCACCGACCGCCGCATCATCTACAAGGAAGGCTTCATCAGCCGCAAAACCATCGAGATGCACATGGACAAGGTCGAGAGTGTCGACGTCGACCAGTCGATCCTCGGGCGCATTTTGGGTTACGGCGACATCCTGGTGCGCGGCGTCGGCACCGGCTTCGAGCCCTTCAAGACGATCGCCAACGCGATCGAGTTCCGCAATCACGTCACCGCCGAATAGGAGAACGTCCATGTCGATGCGCATGGCCGCGCTGGTGGTTGCTCTCGCTGCCGGACCCGCCCTCGCGCAGACCGCGCCGGCGCCCGAGACGGTCGTGCAGCGGATCATCGACCACGCCAAATACAAGGAGGCGCTCGCCGTTCTCAAGCGCGACCATGACCGTCTGGTCGAGGAGAATATCCGCCTGACCGAGATCCCGGCGCCGCCGTTCAAGGAGCAGGCCAAGGGCAAGGCCTATCTCGAGTTGATGCGCCAGCATGCGGTCACCGACGTGCACATGGACGAGGAAGGCAATGTGCTCGGCCTGCGCAAGGGCAGCGGCAACGGTCCGCTGCTCGCGGTCGTCGCGCATCTCGACACGGTGTTTCCGGAAGGCACCAACGTCACTGTCAAACGCGACGGCACCAAGCTGCGCGCCCCGGGCATCGCCGACGACACCCGCGGGCTCGCGGTGATGCTGGCGCTGATCCGTGCCATGGATGCGGCCAAGGTCGAGACCGAGAGCGACATCCTGTTCGTCGCGAGCGTCGGCGAGGAGGGGCTCGGTGACCTGCGCGGCGTCAAACACCTGTTCCTCACGGGGCCGTTCAAGGACAAGATCAAGGCCTTCATCGCCCTCGACGGCGTCAACCCGGGACGGGTGATGACGACGGCGCTCGGCAGCCGGAGGTTTCGCGTCACCTTCAGCGGCCCCGGCGGCCACAGTTATCTCGCCTTCGGCGCGGTCAATCCGATGTACGCGATGGGCCAGTTTCTCACCGAGTTCGCCAAGATCCCGGCGCCCGAGCTGACCAGCCATAACGTCGGCGTGGTGAACGGCGGCACGTCGGTGAACTCGATCCCGCTCAGCGTCGCGATGGAGGTCGACATCCGCTCGGTCGCGCCCGCGGAGGTCGCCAAGATCGAAGCGCGCATGACGGAGATCGCCGAGGCCGCCGTCGCGGCTGAGAACGCCGCGCGCTCGACCAAGAACGGCAGGATCGAGGTCAAGATCGAGGTGATCGGCGACCGCCCGGCCGGCTCGATCCAGAACCCGCTGCTCGGGCTGCGTCAGCCCAACCGGCCGCCGGAAGCCTTCGCGCGCGACCGGCAGTTGGCCCAGTTCGCCTGGGAAGCGGCCACGGCGCATGGTTTCAAGCCGGTGCTCGAGACGTCGAGCACCGATGCGAACATTCCGATGAAGCTCGGTATTCCGGCGATCACCATTGCTTCAGGAGTGGGCGACCGCATGCACTCGCTCGACGAATGGCTCGACGCCGATCCCGAGGTGGGCGTGCGCCAACTCGGCATGGCGATGACCACCATCCTGGCAGCGGCCGGCCTGCGCTGAAGACGATCGGGAGGACGATCATGCGCGCGCTCACTGATCTGGCGAGACTCGGCATCGCGCTCATGGTGATCGCGGCGCCGGCCCATGCCGAGACGCTCGGCGATGCGATCGAGCGCGAGGCGCGGGCGATCGAGGCGAAGATGATCGCCTGGCGGCGCGACATCCACCAGAACCCGGAGCTCGGCAATCGCGAGGTGCGCACCGCCGGGCTCGTCGCCGAGCACCTGAGGAAGCTCGGTTACGAGGTGCGCGAGAAGGTTGCGCATACCGGTGTGGTCGCCGTGCTCAAGGGCGGCAAGCCGGGTCCCGTCATCGCCTTGCGTGCCGACATGGATGCGTTGCCGGTCACCGAGGAGGTCGACATGCCGTTCGCCTCCAAGGTGCGGACGACCTGGCAAGGCCGCGAGACCGGCGTCATGCATGCCTGCGGCCACGATGCCCATGTGGCGATCCTGATGGCGGCCGCCGAGGTGTTCGCCAATCTGCGCGGCGAGCTGCCGGGTACGGTCAAGCTGCTGTTCCAGCCGGCCGAGGAAGGCCTGCCGCCCGGCGAGGAAGGCGGCGCGCGGCTGATGATCAAGGAAGGCGCACTGGAGAACCCGAAGCCCGAGGCCATCTTCGGTCTGCATGTGAACTCGCCGGCGCGGGTTGGCAACATCGCCTATCGTGCCGGTCCGACGATGGCGGGGTCCGATACGTTCCGCATCACCGTGAAAGGACGCCAGACCCATGGGGCGCGGCCGTGGGCCGGCGTCGATCCGATCGTGCTCGCGTCGCAGATCGTGCTCGCGCTGCAGACCATCCAGAGCCGGCAGGTCGACGTGACCAGCGATCCATCGGTGCTCACGGTCGGCATCTTCAACGCCGGCAACCGGTCGAACATCATCCCGGACAAGGCCGAGCTCGAAGGCACGCTGCGCACGTTCAATCCGGAGATGCGCGAGTTCATCATGCGCCGCGTCAGGGAGACGGCGGAGGCGGTCGCCAAGAGCGGCGGCGGCGACGCGACGACGGAATGGATCAGCGACGGCTACATCCCGCTGGTCAACAATCCGGCGCTGACCCTGCGGATGCTGCCGACCCTGCAGCGCGTCGCCGGCAAGGACAACGTGGTGGAGACGCCGCGTCGCACCGCGGCCGAGGATTTCTCGTTTTACGCGCAGCAGGTGCCGGCGTTCTTCTACTATGTCGGCATCACCGCACCGGCGACGCCAGTGACGCTCGCCGCGATCAACCACTCGCCGCGCTTCCAGGTCGACGAGTCGGGCCTCATCACCGGCCTGCGCGCCACGCTCCACGTGGCGTTCGATTATCTCGGCAGCAAGTAGGGTGGGTTTACGGCGCCAGCGTCCGTCGTGTTGAGAGTGCGTCCCGTGTAGGCGCCTAACCCACCTACAGCATCAGCCCGACCGGGTGCTCGATGAATTCCCTGAACGCCGCGAGCAGCTGGGCGCCGAGCGCGCCGTCGACCACGCGGTGATCGCAGGACAGCGTCACCGTCATCAGCGAGGCGAACCGCACGCCGCCGCCGTCGAGCTCGACCGGGCGGCGTTCGCCGGCGCCGACCGCCAGGATCGTCGCCTGCGGCGGGTTGATGATCGCCGAGAACTCGCGCACGCCATACATGCCGAGATTGGACACCGTGGTCGAGCCGCCCTGGTAATCCTGCGGCATCAACTTGCGCGCACGCGCCCGCACCGCCAGCTCCTTCGCCTCGGCCGAGATCGCCATCACGGATTTCGTCTCTGCCGCGCGCAGCACCGGCGTGATCAGTCCGCCGTCGATCGCCACCGCGATGCCGATGTCCGAGGCCTTGAAGCGGAGGATGCGGTCCTCCGCCCATGCGGCGTTGGCGGCCGGCACCCGCTGCAGCGCCATGGCCAGCGCCTTGATGACGAAGTCGTTGACCGAAAGCTTGAACGCGGGCGCGTCGTCGGCGCCCTTCGGCGCCACGTTGTTCGCCTCCTCGCGCACGCTGAGCAGGCGCTCGATGTTCACGTCTGCGCTCAGATAGAAATGCGGGATGGTCTGCTTCGCTTCGATGAGCCGCGCGGCGATGGTGCGGCGCATGCCGTCGAGCGGCACCTCCTCGTAGCTGCCGGGTGCGTAGAGCGCCTTGACCCGGTCGGCCGAGGGCTGCGGCGTCGGCACCATGCTCGGCGCCGCGGCCGCACGGCGTCCGCCGCCGCGTGCCACCGCCGAGACGATGTCGCGCGCGACGATGCGGCCGTGCGGGCCGGACGGCGAGACTCCGCCGAGGTCGACGCCGGATTCGGCGGCGAGCCGGCGCGCCAGCGGCGTCACCGGCGTGCCGTTCGGCAGCCTGGCGGTCCCGTAGTTGCGCTCCGGGGTGCGGACCTCGCGGAACGGATCGAGCGCGATCGGCTTGCGGATCGCGTTGATCGCAAGGGTGACGGGGGAGGGCATGGGCCCTCGGATGACCTGTGGCTTTGCTGCAGCTGCGGCGGCCGCTGCGGGCGCCGGTGCAGTCACCGCCGCCTTCCCGTCGGCCGAGATGATCGCGACCACCGCCCCCACTGCGGCGACGTCGCCGGCCGGCACGCGGATCTCGGCGAGCACGCCGCCCTCGACCGCCGGCACTTCCATCGACGTCTTGTCGGTCTCGATCTCGAACAGATTGTCGCCGGGCTGGACCTTCTCACCGGCCGACTTGAACCACTTCGTGATCTTGCCCTCGGCGACTGTCTCGCCGAGCTGCGGCATCAGCACGTTCATCACTACTCCACCCCCGCTACGCTACCCCTACCAGGCAACTGATACGTACTGCGTCTCCATGAATTCCATCAGCCCTTCATGGGCGCCTTCCCGGCCGAGGCCGGATTGTTTGGTCCCGCCGAATGGTGCCGCCGGGTCTGACACCAGCCCACGGTTGAGTCCAATCATGCCGAAATCGAGTCTTTCGGAGACCCGCATGCCGCGGGTGAGGTCCTTGGTGTAGAGGTAGGCGACCAGCCCGTATTCGGTGTCGTTCGCCCGCCGGACCACCTCGTCCTCGCTCTTGAATGTCTGGATCGACGCGACCGGGCCGAATATCTCCTCGCTGAGCATAGCGACGCCGTCCGGCACGTTGTCGAGGACGGTGGCAGGGTAGAAGTAGCCCTTGCCATTCGGGGCTTTGCCGCCGGTCAGCACCTTGGCCCCCTTCTTCACCGCGTCCTCGACCAGTTCCTTGACCTTGTCGCGGCCTTCGGCATTGACGAGTGGCCCCAGCGCAACGCCGTCGTCGAGGCCGTTGCCCATCTTGAGGCCGGCCATCCGGTCGGTGAGCTTCTGCGCGAAGACATCATGCACCTTCTCGTGCACGTAAAAGCGATTCGCCGCGGTGCAAGCCTCGCCCATGTTGCGCATTTTGGCAATCATCGCGCCTTCGATGGCGGCGTCGATGTCGGCGTCGTCGAATACGATGAAGGGAGCGTTGCCGCCCAGCTCCATGGCCGGCTTGACCACATTGTCGGCCGCCTCGTGCAGCAATTTGCGGCCGACTTCCGTGGAACCGGTGAACGAGACCACCCGCACCCGCGGATCGTGCAGCATGGTGCTGACCACCGCGCCCGAGCGGCGCGACGGGATCACGTTGACCACGCCCGCCGGCACCCCCGCCTCCTCGAGGAGCGGCATCAGCGCCAGCATGGTGAGGGGAGTCTCCGAGGCCGGCTTGAGCACGACCGGACAGCCAGCGGCGAGCGCCGGGCCGATCTTGCGGGTCGCCATGGCGGCCGGGAAGTTCCACGGCGTCACCAGCACGGCGACCCCGGCCGGCTTGTGGTGCACGAAGATGCGGGCGCCGGAGGAGGGCGCGCGCGACACCTGGCCGATATTGCGCACCGCTTCCTCCGCGTACCAGCGGAAGAACTCGGCCGAATAGGCAACCTCGCCGCGCGAGTCGGACAGCGCCTTGCCGTTCTCGAGCGTGATCAGCTTCGCGAGCCGCTCGCTCTGGGCCATGATCACCTCATAGGCCTTGCGCAGGATCTCGCCGCGCTCGCGCGGCTTCTTCGCCGACCAGCCCTCGAACGCGGCCTGCGCGGCATCGACCGCGGCCTTGGCGTCGTCGACCGAGGCGCTCGCCACCGAGGTGATCTTGTTCTCGGTCGCCGGATCGATCACGTCGAACCGCTGGTTGTCTGACGCCTTGCGCCATTGGCCGCCGATCCAGAGGTCGGTCGGAACATTCGCGAGCAGATTCTCGTACATGGGACTATCCTCGTAAGTCGCGTATGTCGGAATTGAGTCCTGCCCGTGCGGAACCGGCACGGATGCGTATTTGCTCGTATCTGTGCTTTCCAGGTCTAGGCCGCTAGCCGGTTCAAAGAACCGGGGTAGCGGTCCGGGTTTCTTGAGCTGGCGCCTATCCTTTTCGGAAAACCGGGGTCCACTTTTCGGATATGCGCTAGCTCTCAAGCGAGCGCCGCACCGTCTCCGCGATCCGGTCGACGGTCGGCAGGATCATGTCCTCCAGGATGTCGGCGGCGGGCAGCGGCACGTGCGGCGTGGTGATTCGCACCGGCGGCCCGTCGAGGTCGTAGAACGCCTCGTCGGCCACGATCGACACGATCTCGGCGCCCCAGCCGCACAGGCGCGGGTTCTCCTCGACGGTGAACAGGCGGTTGGTCCGCGCCACAGAGCCGAGGATGGTCTGGGTGTCGAGCGGCACCAGCGAGCGCACGTCGATCACCTCGCAGTCGACGCCGTGCTTGGTCTTGAGCTGTTCCGCCGCCTGGAGCGCGCGCGGCACCATCAGTGCGAGCGCGAGGATGGTCGCGTCCTTGCCGGGCCGCAGGATCTTCGCGCTGCCGAGGGTGTCGACGATCTCGCCGTCCGGCACCTCGCCCTTCATCGGGTAGAGCGACTTGTGCTCGAAGAAGATCACCGGGTCGGGGTCGCGCACCGCCGCCGCCATCAGGCCGATCACGTCGGTCGGGGTCGACGGCGCCACCACCTTGAGGCCGGGGATCATCATGCACCAGTTCTCGACGCTCTGCGAATGCTGCGCGCCGAACCGCGAGCCCGCGCCGTTGCCGGTACGCACCACCAGCGGGCACTTGAGCTGGCCGTTCGACATGTAGCGGCTCTTCGGGAACTCGTTGGCGATGAAGTCGAAGCACACCGCCAGGAAGTCCGAGAACATGATCTCGGCGATCGGCTTGAGGCCGGTCATCGCCGCGCCCATGGCGGCGCCCAGGATGGCCTGCTCGGAGATCGGCGTGTCGCGCACGCGGCGCGGCCCGAACTGCTCGTAGAGCCCGACGGTGGCCTTGAACACGCCGCCGGGCTTGGCGACGTCCTCGCCGAAGAATATGACGTCGGGATCGCGCGTCATCTCCTGGGCGATGCCGCGCGCGACCGCGTCGCGATAGGTCAGTTCCGCCATGCGAAGCCTCCATCGGCGTAGACGTCGGTCGTGAGAATGTCAGCCGGGGGCATCGGCGCCGCCTTGCACTTCTCGGTCGCGTCGTCGACCATCTTCTTGATGTCGTTCTCGACGCCGGCAATGGTCGTCTCGGCGATGCCGAACTGCCGCAGGCGCTCGCGATAGATCTTGATCGGATCGCGCTCCTTCCACTTCTCGAGCTCGCCCTCGGGGCGATATTTCGCCGGGTCGGCGCGCGAATGGCCGCTATGGCGATAGGTGAGGCACTCGATCAGCGACGGGCCGTCGCCGGCGCGGGCCTTGTCGTAGGCGGCGCGCGCGGTGCGATAGACCACGTCGGCATCGTTGCCGTCGATGACGATCCGCTCGAGGCCGTAAGCGGCGGCGCGGTCGGCGGCCGGATGCGGCACCGCGGTCACCTCGCCGATCGGCGTGTATTCCATGTAGAGATTGTTCTCACACACGAACACGACGGGCAGCTTCCAGACCGCCGCAAAGTTCAGCGCCTCGTGGAACGCGCCGATATTGGTGGTGCCGTCACCGAAGAAGCAGACCGAGACGTCCTTCTGGCCCTTGTATTGCGCGCGCAGCGCCGCGCCGCAGGCGATCGGCAGGTGTGCGCCGATGATGGCGTAGGAGCCCATCACGCCGTGCTCGGCGGAGGTGAGATGCATCGAGCCGCCCTTGCCGCGCATCAAGCCGTTGTCGCGCTGCATCAGCTCGCCCAACACCTTCTCGACCGGGACGCCGCGGGCGAGCGTGTGCGCATGGCCGCGATAGGTGCAGAACGACAGGTCGCCCGGTTGCATGGCGACCGCGCAGCCGGCGGCGATCGCCTCCTGGCCGAGCGAGAGGTGGCTGGTGCCTTTCACCAGGTTCTGCAGGAACAGGTCGAAGGCGCGCTGCTCGGCAGCCCGGATCTCGTATTGCACGCGATAGAGCTCAAGCCGGCGCTGCTCGCCGATGTCGTCGTTCAAGCCGGCGCCCGGCGTTGCGGCGGCGGGCGCGCGATCCTGTCGATTGGCCATGGTTTTGTCGTTTCCCGTGGGCGTTTGTTGGTCTGTGAGGATACTCTTTTATCACGTCATCGCGTCTGCCGGGCAACGGCCAAACGGCCGCCAGATATGACGTTTCAGCGCGACCTGGGCCTTGGCAGGCGCATGTCCCGGAAAAAGTGGTCACCGGTTTTCCGGCAAGGACATGCGCCCAACTAAGAGCGCGGCCCACGCACCCGTTCGCGGTGCAGCAGATAAAGCCCGGACGCGACCACGATGCCGGCGCCGGCGATGGTCCAGGCGTTGGGCAGGTCGTGGAAGACCAGGTAGCCGAGCGTGATCGCCCACACGAGTTGGGTGTACATGAACGGCGACAGCACCGAAGCCGGCGCCAGCCGGTGGGCGATGATCAGCAGGTAATGTCCGAGCGACCCGAACGCGCCGCAGGCGACCATCAGCACGACGATGAACCAGCTTTCCGGCGGGGTCCAGACGAACGGGAGGACCGGCAGCATGGCCGCGGCGCCGAGCAGGTTCGAGTAGAACAGCGTGGTCTCGTTGGAATCGCTGCGCGCCAGGAGCCGCGTCAGGATGCCGTAGACCGCGTAGCACATGGCGCTGAGCACTGAGAGCACCGCCGCCGGGTGCATGTCGCCGACGCCCGGCCGCACCACCACCAGCACGCCGATGAACCCGACGCCGATCGCCACCCAGCGGCGCGGCCCGATCCATTCGCCGAGCGTCGGCCCGGCCAGCGCCGCGACCATGAACGGCGTCGAGAAGATGATGGCGAGCACCTGGTCGAGCTGCAGATACTTGAGCGCGATGAAGTTGAACGCGGTCGAGCCGAGCAGGACCGCCGAGCGGACGATCTGCAACATCGGCCGCCTTGTCCGCATCAGGCCCGGCCGCGTGAGTGGATTGTATACCGCGAAGGCCAGGATGAACGCGCAGGTGTAGCGCGCCCACACCACCTCCAGCACGTCCATGTGCCGGCCGAGATATTTGGCGATCGAGTCGAGGCAGGAGAAGCAGAGCACCGCGCCGCACATCAGCAGAATGCCGGTGAGCCGCGCCCGCCGCGCCACTGCCGCCTGGTCGACGTTCATCAGTAGGTCGCCCGGCCGCCGGAAATGTCGAACACGGCGCCGGTGGTGAACGAGCAGTCGGCCGAGGCGCAGAACGCGACCATGGCGGCGATCTCCGCCACGGCGACGAACCGCGCGCGCGGGATCTTCGAGAGCATGTAGCCGATATGCTCCTCGCTCATCTGGTCGAAGATCGCGGTCTTGGCCGCGGCCGGCGTCACGCAGTTCACGGATATGTCGTGGCCGGCGAGCTCCTTGCCGAGCGTCTTGGTGAGCGCGATCACACCGGCCTTGGAGGCCGAGTAGGCCGGCGCGTTCGGATTGCCCTCCTTGCCCGCGATCGAGGCGATGTTGACGATTCGCCCGTAGTTCTGCGCGATCATCACCGGCGCCACCGCGCGGCAGCAGAAGAATACGCCGTCGAGGTTGATGCGCATCACCTCGGCCCACGCCTCCGGCGGATAGTCCCAGGTCTTCAAGTTCGGTCCGGCAATGCCGGCATTGTTGACCAGAATATCGATGCGGCCGAACGCGGCGAGCGTCTCGTCGCGCGCGCGCTCGACGTCGGCGAGCTTGGTCACGTCACAGGCCATGGCGCCGAGCCGGCCGCTGTTCGACAGCTCGCTGACGGTTTTGCGCGCGAGCGCGAGGTCGCGGTCCCAGACCGCCACCGCACATTCCGACGCGAGCAGCCGCTCGACGATGGCGCGGCCGATGCCTTGCGCGCCGCCGGTGACGACCGCAAAGCGGCCGGCGAGATCGATCTTGTTGGGCATTGTCATCCCCGGATGTGGAGCGCTTCTACATTAGAGCAGCGCAGTTTGATCCGCCAATCATAGCTGCTACGTTCAATGTCACCGGGAAATCGCAGCCTCCCGGTCAGATGGATCAACCATCCAAGCGCTGCTCGCCTCGATTTGGGAGGGCGGGCACATGGATGGTATCGGTCTCGATCTTTCGATCGTCCAGTTTGTGATTTTTCTCGTCGCAACTTTCGCCGCTGCGCTGGTGGCGGGGCTTGCCGGCTTTGCCTTCGGGCTCGTTGCGGCGGCGGCGTGGCTGCACGTCCTCTCGCCGGTGGCGACCGCGAGCCTGATCATCGGCTATGGTCTGATCGTGCAAGGCCTCGCGGTGTGGAAGCTGCGTCACGCGCTGTCGTGGACGCTGCTGTGGCCGTTCCTCGCCGGCGCCGCGCTTGGCGTGCCGCTCGGCGCGTTCCTCCTGACGTGGGTCAATCCGCAGCACCTGCGCCCCGGCATCGGCGCGTTCCTCGTGCTGTACAGTATTTATGCGCTGGCGCGGCCGGCGCTCACACCGCTCAAGGCGGGCCCGCCAGCCGATATGGGTGTCGGCTTCCTCAACGGCGTGCTCGGCGGCATGACCGGCTTTGCCGGCATCATCGTCACCATCTGGAGCGGGCTGCGCGGCTGGCCGAAGGACGTGCAGCGCGCCGTATTCCAACCGATCGGCGTCGCGACGTTTGCCATGAGCGCGGTGTGGATCGGCGCCTCGGGCGCGGTGGCAGCGAGCACGCTGAAGCTGTTCTTGGCCGGCCTGCCGTTCCTCATCGCGGGCACGTGGCTCGGGCTCAAGCTCTACGGCCGGCTCGACGAGGCGGGCTTCCGCCGGGTCGTGCTGATCCTGCTGCTGGTCTCCGGCGCGGCGCTGGTGGTCGAGCCGTTGTTCGCCAGGCTGCGATGAAAGCTTGTTCGTACCCGACGGCTGGTCTAGTGTCGAAGTTGCGGGGCCGGCGGCGGTCGCCCCGTTCTCCAGGCTCGCGAGCCCAAGCACCGCGTCCTTCGTGAACGGAGGAGGCTCATGGATTCAGCGAGCTTTTTCATCTCACCCGACGACCTCTGGCCCCTGATCGGGACGGCGCGCGCGCCGCAGGTCATCGATACACGTCGCCGCGAGATCTACGATGCCGCGCCTGGGTTGCTGCCGACGGCGACTTGGCGCGACGTCCATGCGATCGATCAATGGAAGGACGAACTTGATCGCAAGCGGCCGATCGTCTTCGCTTGCCGGTTTGCCCACGACCTCAGTCAGTTTCCCGCAGCGGCGCTGCGCGCCGAGGGCCACCACGCGCAGGTGCTCGCGGGCGGCTATGCGGCCTGGACCGAAGCCGGCCTGCCGCTGGTGACGAAAGCGACGCTCGACCGCCTGCTGCCGCGCCGGCCGAGCCTCTGGGTCACGCGCCGCCGGCCCAAGATCGACCGCGTCGCCTGTCCGTGGCTGATCCGCCGCTTCCTCGATGCGGACGCGCGCATTCTTTATGTCGATCCCGACCAAGTTATGGAGGTGGCGCGCGAGACCGGCGCCGTGCCGTTCGACATCGAGGGCATCGAGATCTCCCACGAGGGCCCGCGCTGCAGCTTCGACACCATGCTCAAGCTGTTCGGACTGGAGGCCAATCCGGCCCTCGCGCGCCTGGCGCTGATCGTGCGCGGCGCCGATACGGCGCGGCCGGACCTCGCGCCGGAGGCGGCCGGCCTGCACGCGGTGTCGCTCGGCCTCTCCGCGTTGGCCGGCGACGACGACCACGGCATGATCGCCCAAGGGTTCATGGTCTATGACGCCCTGTTCGCCTGGTTGCGCCATGCCGCCGAGGAGCGCCACAATTGGCCGGCCAAGGCGGCATGAGGGATGCGATGACGACTACTCAAGTGAGCGACGCGAGCGACGCGACCGGCAGCGATGCCGCGCCGAGCTTTGGCGAAGCATTCCGGCTCTGGCTCAAGCTCGGCTGCATCAATTTCGGCGGCCCCGCCGGCCAGATCGCCATGATGCATCGCATGCTGGTCGACGAACGGAAGTGGATTGACGAGCCGCGCTTCCTGCATGCGCTCAACTTCTGCATGCTGCTGCCCGGGCCCGAGGCGCAGAAGCTCGCCACCTATATCGGCTGGGCGCTGCACGGCGTGCGCGGCGGGCTCGCTGCCGGCATTCTGTTCGTGCTGCCGGGTGCCGTCGTGATGGTGGGCCTGAGCCTTCTCTACGCGCTCGGGCGCGGCGTGTCGGTGGTCGACGGCGCGCTGTTCGGCATCAAGGCCGCGGTGCTGGTGATCGTGGTCGAGGCGCTGATCCGCATCGGCAAGCGGGCGCTCAAGACCACGTTGCTCGTGAGCCTGTCGCTGCTCGCCTTCGTCGGCATCTTCTTCTTTGCACTGCCGTTCCCGCTGATCGTCGCGATCGCGGCGCTGATCGGCTACCTGGTTGCGCGTCGCGCGCCGGACAAGCTCGGACTCGCCGCCGAGGTGAAGACCGCGCCCTATGCCGGCAACGGCCGCTGGCGCCAATTCGTGCTCGCGTCCGTGATCGGGCTCGTTGCCTGGTGGGCGCCGGTTGCGCTTGCCGCCGCGCTGCTCGGCCCTGGCCACGTGCTGGTCAGCATCGGGATGTTCTTCTCCAAGCTCGCCGTGGTGAGCTTCGGCGGCGCCTATGCGCTGCTCGCCTACATGGCCCAGGAGGCCGTCGAGACCTATCACTGGATGACCGCGCCCGAGATGGTCGACGGTCTCGGCCTCGCCGAGACCACGCCGGGCCCGCTGATCCTGGTGACGCAGTTCGTCGGCTTCCTCGCCGCCTATCGCGATGCGGCGCCGTTCAATGCGATCCTCGCCGGCGTGCTCGGCGCGGCGATGACCACCTGGGTCACCTTCACGCCCTCCATGCTGTGGATCTTCGCCGGCGCGCCATTCGTCGAGCAATTGCGCGCCAACCGCCTCCTGTCCGGCGCGCTCGCGGCGATCACCGCGGCGGTGGTCGGCGTCATCCTCAATCTGTCGGTCTGGTTCGCGCTGCACGTGCTGTTCGGCCAGGTCGACGAGCGGCACCTCGGCCCGCTGCGCTGGTTTGCGTTCAATCCGCTCGCGCTCGATCTCAAGGCGCTGGTGCTCGCGGTGATCGCCGGCGTGCTCGCGTTCCGCTTCCATGTCGGCCTGATCTGGACCGTGTTGGTCATGGCGGGGCTCGGTATCGTCACGCAGCTGTTCGTTCCCTGACACTGGAACTGCTCGGTCTTGTGCCACAGCCGTGCCGGAACAAGCCTGGAACGGCGGCGTTGTCGCGTATGACCGAAAACAGCGATCCTCCGAAGACCGCGCGGCCGGCGGGGGCCCGGCGCCCGGTCGTCCTCTTGTCGGCCGGTGCCGCCATCGGCGTGCTCGCCTTTGCCGCCGGATCGACCCGCAGTGACCTGCGCGACTGGCTCGGCCCGGCCACTGCGCAGAACGTCAGCCAATCGGTGACTCCCAAGCCTGCGGGCGCGATCGCCGACTTTTCCGACGTGGTCGACCGCGTGAAGCCCGCGGTGATCGGCCTGCGCGCCGAGGTCGAGGCGCAGCCCGCCGAGCATCCGCCGCTCACGCCGGGATCGCCGGAGGACAAGCTGTTCCGCGAGTTCGGCCACCAGAAGGACAAGCCTGACCTGCCGCGGCGTCCGCGCGTCTCGACCAGCATCGGGTCAGGCTTCTTCATTTCCGCCGACGGCTACGCCGTCACAACCAATCACCTGGTCGACCGCGTCAAGTCGATCGAGGTGACGACCGACGACGGGACGTCGCGGCCGGCCAAGGTCATCGGCGTCGATACCAAGACCGATCTCGCCCTGCTCAAGGTCGAGGGTGGACAGGATTTCCCGTTCGTCGAGCTCGCCGACAAGCCGCCGCGCATCGGCGAATGGGTGCTGGCGGTCGGCAATCCGTTCGGCCTCGGCGGCACCGTCACGGCGGGTATCGTCTCGGCGCGTGCGCGCGACATCAAGCTCGGCACCTTCAACGACTTCATCCAGATCGACGCGCCGGTCAACCAGGGCAACTCGGGGGGGCCGACCTTCGACATCAATGGCAAGGTGATCGGCGTCAACAGCGCGATTTTCTCGCCGACCGGGAGCTCGGTCGGTATCGGCTTCGCCATCCCCGCCGACACGGTGCGGTCCGTCATCGCCCAGCTGAAGGATAAGGGCGCGGTCGTGCGTGGGCGCGTCGGCGTGCAGATCCAGACCATCACCCCGGAGATCGCCGAAGCGCTCGGCCTTGATCGCCCGCGGGGAGCGCTGGTGGTCGAGCCGGAGCCCGACAGTCCCGCCGTCAAGGCCGGCATCCAGTCGGGCGACGTGATCACGTCCATCAACGGCACGCCGACCAAGGACGATCATGAGCTGCTGAAGACGATCGGCGAGATGGCGCCCGGCACCACGGTGACGCTCGGCCTGCGGCGCAAGGCCGAGGACAGCACCATCACGGTCACGCTCGACGAGGCGCCCGCCGATCCGGCCCAGAAGGCCGCCGCCGCCGACGTCGGTGACCGCAAGCCGCCGCCCGCCGCGAGCAGCGATCCGTCCAATCTCGGGCTCACCCTGGCGCAAGTCCCGCCTGAAGCGGGCCCGGGCGTGCTGGTGGCCGATATCGATCCGGACGGTGCCGCAGCTGATCGCGGCATCGAGGTCGGCGACATGATCCTCGACATCGGTGGCAGCGCGGTGAAGACGCCGGCCGACGTCGAGCGCTCGCTCACTGACGCGCAGAAGCAGGGCAAGCGCGTCGCCGTGATGCGCGTCAAATCGGGCACCACGATGCGGTTCGTGACGCTGCCGCTGGGCTAACTCTCGGTTTCTAACGCGCTTTCGTGCCATCTCCGCAACAGGAGATGGCTTGCCAGCGACAGCGCAAAGAAGATCAACATGCCCGTCACCGCGAGCAGGATCAGCGCCGCGAACATGCGCGGGATGTTGAGCCGGTAGCCGGACTCGGCAATGCGGTAGGCAAGGCCGGAGCCCGCGCCGGCGGAGCCGGCGGCGATCTCGGCGACGACCGCGCCGATCAGCGACAGGCCGCCGGCGATCTTGAGGCCCCCCAGCATGTAGGGCAGCGCCGCCGGCAGCTTCAGGTCGACCAGCACGCGCCAGCGCGACGCGCCGTAGAGCTCGAACAGCTGGCGCAGGTTGTGATCGACCGAGTTGAGCCCGAGCGTGGTGTTGGCGAGCACCGGAAAGAACGCGACGATCCACGCGCAGACGAGCACCGCGAGGTGCTGCGGCAGGTAGATGAGGAGCAGCGGGGCGATGGCGACGATCGGCGTGACCTGCAGAATTACCGCGTAGGGATAGAGCGAATATTCGATCAGCCGCGACTGGTTGAACACGATCGCGAGCCCGATTCCGCCGATGAGCGCCAGCGCAAAGCCTTCGAACGTGGTCTCGAGCGTCGCCAGGAGCGACGACCACAGGATCGCCCGGTCGGTGACCAGCGTCTCCGCGACCAGGCGCGGCGAGGGCAGCACATAGGGCTGGATATCGTTCAGCCGGACGGCCAGCTCCCATGCGGCGATACCGATCGCCAGCGCGATGATGGGGAGCGCGATGCGCAGGATGCGCTCGCGTCGTGCACGGCCGTCGGTCGCCGGCATTTTCGGCGGCGCCGCACCTGTGCTCATGCAGCGCGCCCCGTTGCCATCGCTTCGGTGAGCACCTCGGAGACGACGCGGCATGAGCTCGCATACTCGGCGGAGGTCCGGAAGCGCTCCTCGCGCGGGTAGGGAGTCTCGACCTTGATCTCGGCATGGACGCGCCCGGGTCGCGGTGTCATCACCACGATGCGGCTCGACAGGTAGACCGATTCGAACACCGAGTGGGTCACGAAGATCACCGTGGTGCCGAGCGCCTGCCAGGCGGCAAGCAGGTCGTTGTTGAGCTTGAAGCGGGTGATCTCGTCGAGCGCCGCGAATGGCTCGTCCATCAGGAGCAGCTTTGGCCGCGTCACCAGGGCGCGCGCGATCGACACGCGCATTCGCATGCCGCCGGACAGCTCACGCGGAAAGGCTTCGGCGAAATCGGCGAGCCCGACGCCGGCGAGCGCCTCGCGAACCGGCCCCTGCGCAGCGCTACGGCTGATGCCGGCGAGCTTGAGCGGCAGATAGACGTTGCCGAGCACGGTCGCCCACGGCATCAGCGTCGGCTCCTGGAACACGAAGCCGATGCGGCGCCCATCGGGGGCATGCGCCGTCTCGTGCTCGTGCCACTCGACCCTCCCGCTCGTCGGCTCGCTCAGGCCGGCGATGATGCGCAGCGCCGTGGACTTGCCGCAGCCCGACGGCCCGAGCAGCGAGACGAACTCGCCCAGCCGCACGTCGAGGCTCAGCCGCGCGAGCGCCACCACGCCGTTGGCAAAGATCTTGCCCACTCCGTCGAGCGCGACGACGGGCGCGAGGGGCGGGGCCGGAGGAGCGGTGGAGCCGGACACGACGGACAAGATCACCTCCGCCCTCGCCTCTTCGTCTTCTTCCTGGTTCAGGAGAGCGCCGAAGTGCCGGCCCGCGTTCTCACACCACTTCCAATGTCGGAATCGCCTTGATCCTCTCCCCGAGCTCCTGCTCCGCGCGGTGCAGATCGTACCGCTTCTGCAGATTGAGCCAGAGATCGGGGCCGTTGCCGCACAGCTTTCCGAGCCGCAGCGCCATGGCCGGCGTCACCGGCTGCCTTTCCTCGAGGATGTCGTAGAGAGTCTGACGCGAGACGCCGAGCAGCCTGGCGATCTCCGTCTTCGGCCGGTCGAGCGCGGGCAAAATCTCCTCGCGCAGAAGTTCGCCGGGATGCATGGGCGGCAAGCCGCGCCGCGGAAGCTTCTTGGTCATCGGGCCCGTCCTCAGTGATAGTCTTCCAGGTCTACGTCGGTGGCATCGCCTTCGCTCCAGCCGAAGGTGATCCGCCAATTCCCGCTGGCGTCGACCGCATAGCGGCCTTTGTCGCGCCCGGTGAGCGCATGGAAGCGCAACCCCGGCAGGTTCATGTCCTCCGGCCGCGACGCGTCA
>Ga0081540_1000179_pt1 | contig 65936 bp, 63 predicted proteins | sample TabmetS2T1R1_FD_71024 | JGI IMG/M metagenome (GOLD analysis project Ga0081540, IMG submission 71024) | Tabebuia heterophylla rhizosphere microbial communities from the University of Puerto Rico - S2T1R1 | ecosystem: Host-associated > Plants > Roots > Rhizosphere ...
GCCCGTGAAAACGATGGCGCAAAATCAGCAAGGCGATTCGGCGCGCGCGGCTGCCGCCACGGCAGGGGACTTCGACCAGCTCCCCTACCCTTCCATGCCCTTTGCCTACACCCAGCCCGCGCATCTGGCCGCCTTGGCAACACTTTACGGTTTGCAGCCACCCTCCGCTGACAGCGCTCGCGTGCTTGAGCTTGGTTGTGCATCCGCGGGCAACATCATTCCCTTGGCGGCCCGGTTCCCCAACGCCCAGTTCGTCGGCCTCGACCTGTCGCACCAGCATATCCGCGATGGAACTCGGCGCATTGCCACGCTTGGGCTCAGGAACATCGACCTGCGGCAGGGCGATTTGGCCGAGACCGAATTCGCCGCCGATAGCTTCGACTACATTATTTGCCACGGCGTCTTCAGCTGGGTGCCGCCGGCCGTACAGGAAAGCATTCTGCGCCTCTGCCGGACCGCGCTCACCGCCGATGGGCTGGCGGTCATCAGCTACAATGTCCTTCCCGGCTGGCACATGCGCAGCAGCGTGCGCGAGATTTGCCTCCACTACGTTCAACCCGATGCGCCGGCGCGGGAACGGGTCGCGCAGGCGCGTCGCGTGCTCGCGGAAATCGCCGAGCTAAGCAGTGAAACGACCCCCTATGGCGTCTTCCTCCGCAATGAAGTCAAACGCCTGAAACAGCTTCCCGCCGCCTACATCCTGGGTGAATTTTTATCTCCCGATAATACGCCAATGCCCTTTCACGCGTTCGTCACGCGCGCACGGCACCATCAGTTGAGCTTTCTTTGCGAGGCAGATCTCGGCTCGTCGGTCGGCGAGATGCTCTACCCGGCCGCCGCGGAGCGGCTTAAGGCACGAGCCGGTGCCGATCGCTTGGCCGAAGAGCAATTTAAGGATTTCGTAAGCGGTCGACCGTTTCGCCGATCGGTACTTACCAAAGTGGCCCATGGCCGTGGGCGCCTTCAGCCTGATGTGCTGCCGGACCCCAACCGTCTCTCGCCGCTTTACGCGGTCAGCCGCCTCACGCCGGACCCTTCTGCTCGAGAAGGCCAATTCGCATTTCGGGATGCTGAGGGCCGCGCCGTCAAGACCGAGGATGCCGTCGTGCACCAAGCCCTGGCCAGGCTTGCGGCCGCTTACCCCGCATCTATCAGGGTTGAAGACCTGTTCAGGGCCGATCGCCTGCGCGGAAGCCTGCCTCACGACGTTGTCAAGGAGCGCGTTGGTCGGGCCGTTTTTGCCTTAGTGATGGCGCAACAAGCGACGCTCTCGACGGTCCCAACGCCTGCCGGAGGCGCCGAACACGATCGTCCGAAGGTCTGGGCGCTGGCGCGCCTTGAGGCTTCCGCACGGCAGCCCTGGCTCACCTCGCTCACTCATGAACCCATCGCGGCGGCGAGCCTACCTGCGGACCTGATTGCCCGGCTCGATGGCAGCCTCGATCGGCCAGCGCTGCAGGCGCTGGTCGCCGACTGGCTCAGACAGGGCAAGCTTGGCCAATCGCCCGATGCGAGCGATGCCAAAGACAGCATCGAAAAGGCAGCACATCATTATCTTGCGCGTGCGCTCGGGCACCTGGCGCAAAACGCCCTTCTCGAGCCCTAACAGCCCACGGCGCCCGCGCCCGCAGGGAAACGGGTGCATCCCCAGCGCGGTGCAACGCCCCTCGCACAACCCGCATTGATCGATCCGGAGGCGGCAAGCAGCAGTGGAAAAGCGTCCAACGCCGGTCCATGCCGAGCTCGGCAGTGCGAAAGACGACCTGCCAGGAGATGGCGGTGCAGTGCACCCAATCGGCCAGCCACGATTTGGCCGGTCCAAGCTTACATCGAGCCTCCGCTGCCGCCAGCGCCACCTTCGATGCGGAACGCACGCTCGCGCCAGTCATTGACGCGATCGTTGGCATCGTTGGACAGGTTTGGCCTCACGGGCTGTTGCCTGACATGCGACCGCCGCTTGGGCCCGTCGGCGCAGCTCTTCAAACAGGCGCTGCGGCCCTGGCAACGCGCTTCGCATACTGTCTCGCCGATGGCCGCGTTGCTGACAGCGACGACCGGACTGGCGGCGAGAAGGCAGATCAACAGAGCTCTGCACATAGCTTGCTCCTTCTGGGATGGCGCAGCACCGAACGTCGCCCTCCTGACGCCCCATCAGGCTCTGCACTAACATTTTTCCGGTGGCCTGTTGAGCCGGGCAACCCCGCAAGGGAACGCAGCCTTGCCTTTGGGCATGGCGGAGCGCACTTCCTGCGTCGGTTCGGGTCGGCTTGACCTTAAGCGAGATGGTCGCCGGCTGGCGTCCGCGTCGTGGTTGAGACACGACCATCCCCGCGTCGAGAGGCCATCGGCCCCAGGGCGAGTTCACGCCTCCTGGAGTATTTCATAGTGCCGAACCTTCGGGTCGTAGTCGGCGAGCGCAGCAGCGGCTTCGGGCTCGACCACGGCCGCCTCGACGTCGGCACCGGCAAAAGCCCGAATGGCCTCCATTGACGCCCAGCGCGTCAGCACCAGGAACTCGACGCTGTCGCCGAGCCGTCGTTGACCGAGATGGGCCCCGACAAAGCCTGCACGCGCGCGCAGCCCCGGCAGCACCTTGCCGCAAAAATGCGCCGGATAACGAGCCGCATCGGCCAGGGGAGCGCGCCCGCGCCATTCGCGAATGATCATCTTGATCTCCTCCGATCTGCTCGCCAGCACCCGACGCCTCCGCCCACCAGCTAACGGCAGATAGTTGACAAAAGCAACTATCTATCCCTAGGCTGCGAGGCTCGTAATCGAGGCGCTTGGCAGATGGCAATTCACACGCCAGATGAAACGGTCGCAAGTGTTCGGGGCTTCACGCGCTTCTATACGCGCCGGCTTGGGGTGCTGCAGGAGGCGCTGCTCGGCAGTGAATTCAATCTGCTAGAAGCGCGCATCGTCTACGAGGTGGCCCTCGGTCAAGGACTAACCGCCTCCGATTTGGCGACAGACCTCGATCTCGACGCCGGCTATCTCAGCCGTCTTCTGAAGGGGCTGGAACGGCGAGGCTTCCTCACGCGCAATGCTTCGCAAAGCGATGCCCGCCGGAGCATCCTGAAATTGACGGCCAAAGGCCGCAAGGCATTCGACAAGCTCAATTCACGCTCAGACCTCGAAGTTGGCAAGCTGCTTGAACCGCTTGGCGCGCCCGGCCGCAAGGCGCTGCGCACGGCCCTGGCGACGGCAAAGGGGCTCTTGGGCGACAACAGCGGGCAATCTCAATGCAGCTTTCGCGATCTTCGACCCGGCGATATGGGATGGATCGTTCATCGGCAGGCTTTGCTCTATGCGCAAGAGTACGGCTGGGACAATACCTTTGAGGCCTTGGTCGCCAAGGTCGGAGGCGAGTTCATCGAGACGTTCGATGCGAAATACGAACGGGCATGGGTCGCCGAAATCGATGAGCGCATCGTCGGCTCCAGCTTTCTGGTCAAAAAGAGCAAAACCGTTGCCAAACTGAGGCTTCTGTACGTCGAACCGGACGTGCGCGGCCAAGGCATTGGACGCCGCCTCGTGGAGGCCTGCATTACGCAGGCCCAAAAGTTTGGATACAAACGCATGACGCTTTGGACCAATGACGTCCTGACGGCGGCTCGCACCATCTATGAGGCGACGGGCTTCACATTGGTTCACAGCGCGCCGCACCGCAGCTTCGGCAAAGACCTGGTCGGTGAGACCTGGGAGCGTGATCTCTGAACCCGCTGGCCCAGAGAAGATGAGGCCGCGCCGCCGCCCCTCCCGAGGCGCCTAAATTCTCGCACGACCTGGGCGCTCAACGCTTGAACGCCCCAAGCACCTGCGCTGCCGCGACCACACCCACAATGGTGAACCGCGGCTGTGATGTGGGTCACTGCTTAGCGACGTGGCGTCCTTATGGTCATTTCCGTCCCGGTCCAACGACGCTTTAGCGAGGCGAATTTTGTGGGTTGGCTGCCATGGCTCGTTGGATCATCCTGAGGGTGCAGGCCATGAGAACGTGTGCGGTGTGGCTCATAGTAGCTCTGCTAGCGACGACCGGCGGCGGCGTTGCGACCTGCGCTGAGCACGACGCCGCGGCGCTTCTCTACGCCTTGATGGAAGCGGAGCGCCGGACTGATCTCGACGCAGCCATCGCCCTCTTCGCTGAGGGTGCCGTTATTACCAATGCGACGGGCTGGAGACTAACGAAGCGCGACGAGCTTCGATGGTTCATCAACACCGAGATTTGGCTGCGCGACAACTTTGACCTCGACGAGGTCGAGGCACGTGGAAGCCGGGTCACGTGGATAGAGAAGGCAGGCGGCAGCTTCTACCAGGAGATTGGGGTCGCGCCCGTCCGCTACGCGTTCCAAGCAGAAGTCAAAAATGGCCAGCTGACCTCGATTGTCTCCTACATCCCGAACCCAGAGATCGGCCGAATAGCCGCCGCCTGCAAGACCGCCAAGACCGCACCGTACATTCACAATCGGCCTTGTGGCGAGTTCGTAGCGCTGATCCAAGCTCACACCAACGGCGTCTACGGAACAGATCATGACTGACGCTCGTTTTCTGGCGGCACCCCTCCTTGGCAGATGTTAGGCGCTTTGGACTTCGCCAGATCGCGCGGTAACGCCGTGAACGCTAGCGCGGGCGTGAAGGGGCGCTGCGACATCTGCAAGGATGACGGGCGCGAGATCGCAAATCGACCATACCTGACCCCTTGTAAGCTCGTGGGCGATCAGGCCTGCAGTTGCCTCCCCAACGCCATCGGAACGAGCCTTTGCGGCGGGCTCACAAGCGCCGACCGAAACCCGCACCTTGATCGCTGCCGCATAGGCCCGCACGTCAGCGCTGCTTACCCCACGTCCGCTGTCCTGGCGCCGTCACAAAATGACAGCAAATGATAGCAATGGGCCCGCGAAGCAGAAAAATCATCGACCTTCACGACCGGAACGCCGAGGCGCGGGAGAGGGACCGGCCCCGAACGCTGCGCCAAAGACCACGGCTCGAACGATTTTTATCGCTCATGGCGCCAGGTCGGACGATCCTCGACATTGGCTGCGGAACAGGCGAACCCATCGCTCGCTTTTGCATTGAAGCCGGATAGGCGCTGACCGTATCGATGCCGCGCCGGCCATGATTGGGCTCTGCAAGCGGCGATTTTCGAACGTCAGCTGGCGCGTGGCCGATCTGCGAACGCTTTCCCTCTGGTCAAGCGCTTTGACGGTCTCCTCACTTGCCAGAGTTTCTTTCATCTTACGCCGCAGGGATCAGCCCAGCATGTTTCCGGTTTTTCGCGACCACGCCGCAGCATCCGCAGCGCTCCTGTTTACGCGTGGTCCGCACCATGGGGAAGCCATCGGCACCTTTCATGGCGAGGGCCTCTATTATGGCAGCCTTGGCGGGGCGCGTACCATCGTTTGCTCAACGGCAATGGGTTCGAAGTCATCGCCAATGTTCGCAGCCGACCAGATTGCGGCGGCCATACGGTTTGGCTTGCCCGCTGGAGGTAAGATCTATGGTCGCCTTTAAGAGCTGGAGATCCAATGGACGCCTCTCTCAATCGGATCATCCTCTATGTCCAGGATGTCGAGCGCCTCACGGCCTTTTATCGAGACGCCTTGCAACTGCCGGTCGTGGAGACCGTCACGGGCGAGTGGGCCGTCCTTCGTGCCGGGCCGTGTGAACTCGCCTTGCACAGGGTAGGTAAGCCCTATCGCGTCGCCGATGCCACCTCCTGGAAAGTGGAGACGAATGCCAAACTGGTGTTTTCGGTGACGCGCGAGTTGAAAAGCCTGCGTGCCGAGCTGGTAGGCAAACGCATCCCGATGGGTCGCATCAAGTCCTACCCGGGCTTCACCGGGCCGCTCTGCGATGGGACCGATCCCGAAGGCAATGTGTTTCAGCTGGCACAAAGTCGCGATCCCTCGCGCTAGGCGACCCCACGACACAGCGGGTCGGACGTTGCCACTCCGTCGGGTCAGACTTGCGATTTCAGCGTTTGTGGCGTAGGCCTCCTTGCCGCCGAGCTTCCTCCGAGACTGCGGGTTGTTACGCGTTGGCAGCGTCATGCGCATTGTGATGAACACGCCGCAAATTTTACGGCACCTCGAACGCGATGTGCTCGGCAATATCGTGCTGCTGAAGCACATCACCGCGTTCCCCGATGACACCAATGCCTATCTGCTCGAGTCCGAACGCGGCACGGCGACCTTGGTGCTGGTGAATGCGCGCGCCGGTGACTATGACCGCAAGACGTATCCCGAGGCTGCTTACGTCGTGCTGATGCGCAGTGATGAACCGACCCTGACGCGGGCGCTTTTGACCCGTATTCCACAGGGTCACTCTATCGTATTCAAGCTGGCCTCCGATGCGGCCCGCGACATCGTCAGCGAGGCCTACACCATTGAACGTCGGACCAGTATTCTCTCATTCACATGGGAGCCGGCGGCATTCCCCCGGGACGATCAAGTCGCCATCGGCAAGACCGCACCGGATGCTGCATTCGAACTGTTCGGAACGCAGGATCATTCCCGGCAATGGCTGGAACCTCTCCTGCGGACGGATCGCGCTTTCACCTGTGTCCTGCAGGCTGGGGGCGAGCCGCTTTCCGTTTGCTTTGCATTTGAGAATTACGGACGCGTATGGGAAATCGGTGGCCTCGTCACGTCGCCATCCCGTCGCGGCCTCGGCCTGGGATCACGGGTGGTCCGCGCCGCCTTGGCCGAACTCGCGCGTCGGGGACGATCGGCGCGCTATCAAGTTGGCGAAGACAATCGACCATCGCTTGGGTTGGCTCGTTCCATTGGCATGCGGCATTTCCTCACCCTGACCCACTATGTGCATTTCGCGTGACGAGGCCTGCTGTCGAAATGCACCAGATTTGGCTTTCGCAGCGCCGCGTTGGAGGCGATTGACGCCCATTTGTTTCGCAGCCGAGGAGGACCGATGACGCCAAGAGGAATGTCACTTTATCCGTTTGTCCCATCCGGACCGCAATTCGCCAGGGCGCTTGCCTTCTTTCAGGAATTGGGCTTCGCAAAGGTGTGGGAAGCGCCGGGCTTGGCCGGCCTTCGCTTCGGCGGTGCCTATTTCATCCTGCAGGACATCGATGTGCCCGAGTGGCAGAGCAACCAAATGATCACTTTTGAAGTCGATGACCTCGAGGGCTATTGGAGGGACATCAGCGCGCGGGCGCTGCCAGATCGATTCATGGCCAAATTGAAGCCGCCGACGGGCTACGCTTGGGGGCGCGAGATCCACCTCATCGATCCCGGTGGTGTCTGTTGGCATGTACGCCAAGCGAAGGCATGACGTCGCGGTGGCGTTTACGGCAAGTGCCGGTGCACCGCCGAGCGACAAGCGTGTGAAGATCGCGGCAATGACAGATGCACACGGCGCCATGCTCGACCTGGCGATCGAACTCGCTAAAAAGCAAGCGACGGGGCAGCGCCTTTCCGCTCATGAACAGCTGGTCGCCGATGTCACATGGCTCGACGTCCAAATAGCACCCAATGGCTTCCTAGGGTGGCTCTCGTATACCTCCAATGCGCGCATGCTGAGAACGCTAGCCGCCCTCGACAGCATCGGATGCTCCCGCGTTTTGGCGCTCGTTGACAAAGCCCTCCTCATAGCCGCCATCGACCCCGCAACGATCTCTGATAGGGATCGTGAAGCGCGGCTGGATTTGGTGTCCGCGGAAAACGCCCGTCGTCTGTTCCGCTTGGACAACGACTTTTATGATGCGGTCGAGGAATGCATCGATCGTCTGCAAGCATTCGTGCGCGCCGCCGAGGCCGGCACTCATCACACAGGGGAGTGATTGTTGCGCGGTTTGAAAGCGGCTTGCTTTGGGGCTCGCACTCTACCGGAACACTGCGCGACCCGGGTGAGCTGAGGGCTCGGTGCGTGAGCTGATGAGCTCCACGGCACCGATCAACGCGGCCCGACCAGATGCTATTTGGACTGGGCGCAGTCGCGGAAGATCTGCAGTTGGGCTTCGCTAAAATAGTCGGTCTTGCGATTCTTGTTGCGATGCGACAGGTGCAGACAGAAATCGGGCGTTATGGTCTTGGTGTAATCGAAGGTAATCTCATTGACATCGTCCGCCTCCAGATAATGTCTTTGTTCGCTGGCAAACTCGAGGGCAGACTTGCTACTTTCGAATAACAGCCCGCTGAGGATCGATTTGCGCTCCACCGGCGTCATGGCGCGCACGGGGAGTACACGCACCGCAAAACCAAGCCATTTTGCCGACGACTCGCTCCTCTTTATCAAGGTCGCGACCAGGGCACGCATCTCGGCCGGCGTCAGAAATTCCTCCAATGCCTCTCGCGACAAGCGCGCCGCTTCAAAATCCTCATAGCTCGCGTCGGCGATAATCTTTGCCAGCAGCTTTTCGCGCAAGCCGCTGGAGAAATTGACATACCTTAGTGCCGCCAGGGCATGCGAGGCACTTGACTTCACGATCGAGGCTATGGCCTCCTGTTGAGCTTCAACCGGCAACCTCTCACCAAATATTTGCAGGACCAGTACGGCCACGTCGGGAGTTAGCTCCAACGTGGCACGCATGCGCGTTGCCAGCTGCGCAATCTCAGCATCCGAGATCCGCAATGTCGTCGCGTTGTTGGCGACGACCGAAAGGCTCGCCTCGCGGAAAACCTTGGCGCGCAGCTCTCGCCGATGCTCTTCCGACAAGCGGTTCACCTTGGAAAGAACAGTGACGGCTTCGTTGCCGCATCCGGGTGCGGCAAGGAGCCGTTTGATCAAGTCGTCGAACTGGGATTGGCTGAGGACGCTCGACTTCCGCGCCACGGTAGACAGGACTTCAGGGCTATTGGCGAGCTCCATGAATAGGCCAAAGGCGCGCTCTTGATCGACGAGGTGGGCATTGTCTTGCGTCAGCAACTGCACCAGGGTGGGCAGATGCCTTTCGTCTATGGCTTCCTTCTCCGTGTAGACCTTGCTCCAAACCGCACCCGGTAGGGTTGCCTCCGGTTGGGGAGAAAGGCTTAGCTTCAGCGGACATCTTGTTTCCTTTGGCGCAATGGCGCGGCACAGCTTGCCTAGCAATTCATCATGTACTTCGCGCTTGTCAAAGAGTGCTATTCGCCAAGAGCGGGATTTCTGCGCCTCTTCGCCCAGTATTGCCGTCGCAGCGCTTATCACGGGTGCCGAAAGGTCTTCCCCATTACTTTGCTTAGAAATGTGCGAATCTGAATACCGATACTGCACCTCTGCGCCAGTCACGGTGGTCGTTCCTGCCACATGGCGAACAATCTTGTCTCCGGCACGCCCGGTGAGCAACCACACCTTGTCCGAAGGCTGGCGCGCCCATTCGCTGGCGATCGAGACAAGTCCATCCTTAGATATGACTGCCGACGATTGCGCTATCTCTTGGGCGGTTAGCCAAAGCGGAAAATACAGCCACGTCCAGGTGAGTATTAGCCATCCCCAAACGCGCGCAGTTCTGTCTTTTGACGACGAAATTGCTAGCGAGACCAGGATGACGACCGACGTCACAAAGCAGACAATGGGCCAGAACGCACCGGCGCTCGTCAGCCAAACCGTCCCCCGCCAACGCAAGTACTGGGCGATGCCGACGCCCAAAATGCACGGAATGACGCCAAACACCGCGGCCGTGACGATCGGCTTGCGTCGGAGTATGGAGGTCTCCATTCTCTGTTCCTTCCGGAAAAACGAAGGGGAAAGAACCGGATCGAGGGTGGCCAGTATAGCCGACAGCAAAGCTTTTGTGCGACTGGACTCAAAGCCCCGGTAACCTACGGCTCGCCCTGCACACTCGGGCCCGACCTGGAGCTGCAGAAACCTTCGGCGCTGCAGCGATTGGGTGCGTCGCGGAAGCGCTGACACAGGGGCTCGCGGCCGGCCGCAGGCGCGCCTGTCTGGCCGGAGGGTCTGGTCCCCGTCCCGTACGCGCGCCCCGTTGGTGCATGGCCCGAGCCGCGCGCAGCCGCCACCTCGAGAGGGCCGGTGCCGTTAGCGCGGAGCGGGGATGGATCGTGCGGCCGCCAATGCCTTGGACATCCTGGCAGACGTCCCCCAGGTCGACAACCAGATCACCGTTTCTGTACAACCCGAAATGATCGCGTTGAGCACTCTTGCCCAGAGCGCCTTGCTCGCTATGCGCGAGACTGCATGGTGCATATGGACCGCCTCTTCCTCCTGAATTGCGCAGATAAGCGAGCGAAGATCCTCATCCCGACCGCGCAGAAAATGCAGCTGATCGTCGAGGTGTTTGTGAACCGTCGACTCGACGGCCGCCGTGCAAATCCAAATTCCCTGCCGACCCAGCAGAGACGTCAAGAACCCAAGAACCAGCCCGCCGTTGCCCCACAGGGCCATGACGCGGCAGGGCCGCGCCGCCCTTTGCGCCATGGCTTCCCTGAACATTGCGCAGTGTCGGATTTCGTGTGTCAGCGTTTCTTCAAGGAACGCCGCCACGTCGCAATAGAGGCGGCGCGCAACCCAGAGCTGGGCCCGATAGATTCGAATAGCTCCATACTCGCCGGCATGATTGACCTTCAAGATCCTGCTGATCGTGAGCCGATCGACCTTTTTCACGGGTATCTCCCTGCCTCGGGCGCTTGCCGCTCAAATCTTCGCCGACAGCGAATGCCTCAGTCGCTGCTGGCTTGGCTTATTTCCGCTTGCCGCTTGATGTGCGCCAAAACGCGGGCATTGTTCTCGTGCACAACCCAGCGTGCCAAAGGCAACCAGTAGAGAACGGGTTCAAGCTTCAGCTCGTGCGAGGTCCGCTCAATGACGTCGGTGTCGCCATGTTCTCGGGGTAGAAGCTCGAAGCTCGTGTTCGTCGTGCGGAAATAGCCGACAACGTGGGGCGCATGCACCTTGGCATATGGGCTGAGCTCGCGCATGGTCGGCACCTCATTCAACAAGATGAATGCCAGCTTGCGGTTGGGGATCCACTCGGTGACCCGCTCGCGCGCGACACCCGTCGAGAACTCGCCCAGCCGAATGCTGCCGATCCCTTCTCCCAGCACCTGGCCACGCACCGGATAGGCCAGCCCCAAACGAAATGGCAGGGCGACGGGTGCCTCCGACAAGTCCGTGTTGACGAGAACCTTCCATACGACGGATGCCGGTGCCCTGACCTGGATGCGAGACAATGTATCGAACGCAACGGCGGTCGGAAGAATGCTCTCCAAGGCGAAGATCAACGGCAACAGGGCAACACCGGATAGGCCCAGTGGCGCTGGCCCACGTGCGTAGAGCGCAATGGCACGACCCAACATCCCGCCGACGAGGGCGGCGGCGATGGCAAGCGGTGCGGCCATCAGGATGCAGATGAGACCTTCCAGAGCAGCGATGACGAGCGCGAGCCCACCCAACAAAAGCGCACCCCCAACCAGCTGCGCGGTGCGCGAGGCGCCGAGGTCGGTCTCGCGGTTGGCGAAATAACCCGTCGTGGCACCAACCGTGAACGGTGAGGCCACGAAGATGCCAAAGCCGTAGGAGCCGAACAGAAGCGCGCCGGTTGCGACCGCAAAGAGCGTCACGGCCACACCGAGAAAAAGGCCTTGTGCGGCTGTTGCCCAAGCCAAAGGCCCACGCGTGGTCAAACCCGTGCCATCGCCTGCACCCGCGCGCCGCGAGGGGAGCGCGCTCAGCAGAAAGATCGCGGCGATTTGGACAACCGGTGCGATCGCGAAAGCGGCAATCCAGCCGCTGGCTTCGGCATCGGCAGCTCGGCGGAAGGCCAATGCCGCCAAGGCCCAGCAGGCAATCAATAGGCCGCTGAGCGCCAGCAGGAGTGTCAGAGCAGATGCACCGCTGTGCTTGGCTAAGGTCTGCAAGGGCATGACATAAAACGCCCAATCCCTAGTGGCCGCGCCGAGCGATCCCGCCTCTGCGGCAATGATAAGGATCGTGATCAGATGCTGGCCGAAAAACACCGCCAGCGACGACAGGAGGTAAGGACGTGGTCGCGTTCGCCCATTGAAGGAGAAGAATTGCAACATGGGACCGGCTCATTTGCCGAGAGGAACGAGATTTGGCCGCGCCGGCAACAGGTCCGGGGTCTTGACGCCCCAAACCAGGCCGAACCTGGCCAAGGCCATCAGCACCCACCAACCCGGATCGGTCTCACCCTCCTTGAGGCCGAGCCGCGCCGAACCCGGAAAGGCGTGGTGGTTGTTGTGCCAGGCCTCACCCATCGTGATGAGCCCGCAGTAGGCCACGTTATAGCCCTGCACGCCGGCGTCGCGGATATGCCACGAGCGCGCGCCGCGGTTATGGGCGAAATAGCCGACCAACCAGTGCCCCGTGACGGATGCCGAGACGCGAGCGGCAACTCCCCACACCACCCAGGGCAAACCGCCGATCGCGAAAAACACGAGCGCCCATGGCAGCTGCTGCACCATCCAAGTGCGGTCGATAAACCGATAGAAGAGATCCTCGGATAGGCGACGTTCCATCACCAGCGTAGGTGGCTGGCTGAGCCGCAGCTCGCAGTGCAGCTGCCAGTAGCCATCGCGCAAAAGCGCTGAGCGATGTGCCAAGTAAGGATGGCAGGTAGTTTTGCGCTGGGCCCAGTCGCGGATATCGTGTTGCCGGATCATGCCGAAGGGCCCGGCCATACCGACCAGCGTGCCCAGATAGACGAAAAGCCGCTCCAGCCACAATGGACAGTCGAAAGCGCGATGGATAAGTCGCCGGTGCATGCCGAGCGAATGGCCGAGACACACGGTGACCGCGGTGCTCGAAAGGAAGACTACCAGCGCCCCCCACGTGAAGCAGATCGGGCCGCCGATCAACGCCACGAGTGTCATGCTGGTGATCCACAGCGACTTGCTCGGTTTCCAACACACGGACCCCGTGTCCGCGTCGGCATTCGCGCCATCCCACATGCGCACGCTGCGCGTAAGGCCTCTTCGACTGGATCCAAAGCCGCAAACCTCGGTCCTGACGCCAGCACCACGGCGCGTCTCCGCCTTGAGGTGATCCCGTATGCGCTTCCTTTTGCTTTACACTATATAACTCCTTAGTTATATAGCAAGCAAATCATCAACGGCAGAAGGAGGGTTGGTGTCGGCAGACAAAATATTCGAGGCATTGTCGTCGGCCCCGAGGCGGCGCATCCTTGCCTTCCTGTCGAAGACGGACATGACGGCAGGCGAGATCGCCGAACGGTTCGCCGATATGATGACACAGCCTGCCATCTCCAAACATCTCTCGGTCCTCGAGAACGCCGGCCTGGTTTGGCGCGAGAAGCGCGGCATGAACGTCCACTACGGGCTCAAGGAAGCATCGCTGGCGGCCACACTCGTGCATTTTCTGGCCGAGGTGTGCCCTCGCTCGCGCCCCTTCCGCAAGGATAGTACGGCGGCGTCAAAAAGCAGAAAAAAGGCACAGCCCGCCGGTTGAGGCGTGATGGGCGCCGAAGGCCGGCGAAGTCTCTTGGCTTTTTCGGGCCGGGAGATGACAACGAGATGTTTGTGAAGCCACCCATCTTGCGGCCTCTGTTGGAGCTTAGGATGCGGATCGGCTCTACTCCCGCTCGGCGCATGCCCGGTCTGGGGACAAACAAGGCTCAAGCTGTGGTTGTCGCTCAGGCCAGATGGGAGGGACCCATCATGCCCTGGGGCCTGGACCTAGGTTCGCACGACGGATCGGACAATGCCATCCGCCACGGCTAACCCCGATAGACAGCGACCATTCGTCGGAGCATGTTGCACGCCCACAAAGGGGGTAGTCGTGAATCCCTTCCCACTCGACATTTTCACCGAGCCCACGGATGTCGATCCCGACACGCTCGCCAACCTGGGGCCGTTGCGGCCCCTGGCCGGCGTCTGGCGCGCCGAGAAGGGCATGGACGTGAACCCCAAGGCTGAGGGGCCGGAGCGACGCGCGTTTATAGAAACAAACCACATGCATCCGATCGATCCGCAGACCAATGGCCCGCAGCTATTTTATGGTCTGCGCTATCACATTCACATCAATACGGCCGAAGAGGACATCACCTTCCACGAACAGGTCGGTTATTGGCTGTGGGAGCCGGCCACCGGCCTTGTGCTGCAAACGCTGGCGATCCCGCGCGGGCAAGTCGCACTCGCCGCCGGCTATGCGAAACCGGAGGACAGAAGCTTTCACGTTGCCTCGACGCGTGGGGCCACGAACTACGGCATCTGCTCGACCGATTTTCTCGACACCTCGTTTCGCACCGATAGCTACCGAATCGATATTACCTGCAATGCTGACGACTCCTGGTCTTATGTCACGAATACGCGCCTGGCGCTGCACGGCGGCAAACAGATGTTCGAGCATACGGACCGAAACACCTTGCGTCGGATCGGGCCGCCACGGCCCAATCCGCTCACGCTTATTTTGGCAAGCCGAAAATCGGCAAGATAGCGGCTTGGCCAGCGCGGTCTTACGGCTTGCCGGTGACGCGACAAGCGCCGCTCCTCGCATGCATCCCGATGCTCGTCCTTGCAGACCTCGGCTTGGGAACGATGACGCCGCTGGCCCTGAGTGCACCGGCATGGGGCGTTGAGCTTGGTTGCGGTCGCAAGCTGGCCATCGCTACCGGCAAACCCCGATAGACAGCGAGCATCGATCGCAGCAGCTTGGACTTGCTCGTGCTCCCTGCACGCGTGCCCTCGCTTGCGCCAGGGAAGCCGACATCAACAGCCGTTCGGCATTCGCCAAGTCGCCGGCACCCATGGGCAACGCAATCCCGGATCAGCCGAGACTTGCCAATTCCCGAAAACGCTGGGACCGGAGGCTGTCCCACACAAGGAAAAGAAATCGTGATCAACAGGCGCTGCTTTTCCGCCGCTCTCGCTAGCTGCATGGCAGCTTCGATCCTGTCCGTGATCGCTCATGCCGAGCCGATCAGGGCCAGCAATATCGTCATGGTCCATGGTCTGTTCGCTGACGGTTCGTGCTGGGCGGAGGTGATCCCCCGGCTGCAGGCCCTAGGTCTCAACGTTAGTTCGGTGCAAAACCCTTTGACGACACTGTCCGAGGCCGTAGCGTCTGCTCAACGCGTACTGGACCGACAGGATGGTCCCACCGTCCTGGTTGGTCACTCCTTCTCGGGAATGATCGTCACGGAGGCCGGCGTTCATCCCAAGGTATCGGCGCTGGTCTACGTCGCTGCGCGTGCGCCTGACGCGGGCGAGGATTATGCGGCCTTGGCCAAAACCTATCCAACCCCGTCAGCAACGGCCGGCATCGTTTTTGATGGCGACGAAGGCCGTCTCAGTGAGGCCGCGTTCCTTCGCGATTTTGCCGGCGACCTCCCCGAACCTCGTGCCAAGGTGCTGTTTGCGGTGCAAGCACCGTTTCAAAAGGCGCTCCTGGAAGGAACGACGACCCAAGCGGCGTGGCGGTCCAAGCCCAGCTTTTATGCCGTCTCAACGGAAGATAGGACAATCAATCCAGACCTCGAGCGCTTTATGGCCAAGCGCATGGGGGCAAAAACGATTGAACTCAAATCAAGCCATCTGTCGATGATTTCCCATCCCGAAGCCATCACTGCGCTTATCCTGGAAGCTGCCGGCCGAAAGCCCTAGGGTCCGGTGCACTGACAAGCCGGCACTTGTACGCCTGGCCGCGCTCCCCGTGGCTTGCCGCCACCACTATCATCAATTGGCAGCGGCTTCGCGAAGCAAACCCTCGACCTTCAAATCGAGCATCCGCCCAATTGCGAGGCTCTCCGGGTTGCCATAGGGAGCCAGCAAGCTCACCATCCTGTCATAGGTCAAATGCACGCCGTCTGGCCGCTCATCCACCAGAATCGTGACCGGCGCATAAGAGCCGGCCTCGGGAGTGTGCTTGGCCAACTCCTTCATGATCAGCGGATTGCCAATCAACAGGCGCACGATCTTAGGGCCGTCGTGGCCACTTTCTTTGCGCAGAACCGCGCCAAGGTCGAGTTTCATGAATAGCATTAGTTCCGTCCTGCCAAGGACGTGCTTGATGGCTCCTTCAAGCTCGGCAAAGCTGCCCGCACCCTCCCTGATCTGCTTGAGCTCGGCAACATTCGGATGGCCGATCGCCGCCTCCAGCGCCTCCACAACCGCCGCGAACGGCTTGGATGACGTCACGCTGATCCGCTCGATCTCGTTTCGTCGGGTCTCCATGGTCAAACTTCCAGTATGGGAGCAATTTTTGGTGTCACGATCGCCCATGCACCACCGAAGCCTGGAAAAGGAAGGATAGGAGAGCAACCGGAGCGCAGCGACCCGGTCCTGACATCCCTGCGCAGCCGAAGCAATCGGCAACAACCCTCAAAAACTTTCGCCGATCGTACGCAGTCGGGGCCGCCAGCTGTCAGGAGATGTCGTCGGTCCGGCGGTGCCGCCCACGGCCGGGCGTCGATCCGCGGTTGGAAAATCGCCCATCGGTGCAGGCTTTTCCCTCGGCCAGACAAAGGAGCGTCGACGACTAGGGCATGTCATCGTACAGCCATTGCGCCGCCTTGCGATGACCGTGATGCGACCGTTCCGCCGATCGGACGAAATTGTGCGGCTCAGGCAGCTTCCAACAGAGAACGCTCCGCATTTGCCAACACGCCGGCGCATGCGGAGCCACTCATCGTGAAATAGTCTGAACCGGCAAATCGCGCGTCGGGCGTCGCGGCATGCGCGGGTTGGCCTGCGATGGCGAGCGGCACATAACTTATGAGCCCGAGACGCCCTGCCAACGCTACGGCCCACGCCTTCCGCGTGCTCAGCCGCTCCCCCGCGCCGCCAATTTGCGTTGGGCGGCGAGCTCAGCGAGTAGCCGTCCCCAGGCGGCGACCTCGCGCTCCGGCGTAAACAAAGGCGTCAGTCGCGCCGTGGCCCGACCAAGTTCGTCCACAAAAGGCGGATCGGTTTCGATGCGCTGCAGCAGGCGCGCGAGCGCCTGCGTGTCACGAAGCCGAAAATATCCCGGATAGTCGCGACCGAGCAGCCCAACATTGCCGTCGACGCGCGAGGCCAGAATGGGTACACCGGCCACGACAGCTTCGGAAATGACGTTGGCACCACCTTCACTGACCGAGGACAGAACCATCGCGTGGCTTCGCAGCAATATCTTCTGCACGGCGGCAGGCGGCACCTCGTCGCGCCAGAGATAACGTGGGTTTTCTGCCATCTCGGCCGCCGCCGCGGCTGCCCATTTCGGATCGTAAGCGCGGCCAATATGAACGATGCGAATTCGGGAGGCGGCCGGGAGTAACCGCGCCGCCAGCGCCGCCCTAAGCGGATCCTTTACATCGCGCAAATGGCCAATCACACAAACGTCGACGCGACGTTTGCTGGGGCGGCGCGGTGCCGCCGGTTTGGGCGCCGACTGCAGGATCACTTGAAGTTTTTGGCGAAAACGCCTGGGAACCACCCGCCATGCCCGGCTATTCAAAACCACGAGGCGGTCGGCCAGCTCCATCGACCGAAGGGTCGGTCGGGCGTCCTTGGTTAGATACTCGTAGATATCCGTGCCGCTGAGTTGCACAATGAGCCGCCGCTCAGGGTGGCGGGCCTTAAACCGAGCGATAGCCGTAGCACTGCGCCAGGCATGAATGGCGACCATCGCGTCGGCTGGCTCATCTGCGTAGTCGGTGGTAACGGTCACGCGGTGACCGAGTCGCCGCAAAATTCGCGCCCAGCGCAGAGCCGCAACTGCGTTACCGGTGCGTTCAGTCGGCCCCCGCGGCGTGACGAGGACGATATTCATGGTTTCTGCAGTTTCAGAGCGGCCCACCAGCGGTGCCTCCCCAGCGGAACTCGCTTGTCAGCTACGCGAGGTACGAACGCGAACCCACCGTTGGGTCGATGCGCTCTCGTCCGAGCAGCTGATGGGCCTGAAGCTCGACATCGTCAATCCGGTGCTATGGGAAATTGGGCATGTGGGGTGGTTTCACGAATATTGGACGCTCCGCTTCAGCCACGGGCAAGCTCCGCTGATCGCACGCGCCGACGATCTTTGGAACTCGAGCACCGTTGCCCACGACACGCGCTGGGATCTCGATCTGCCCGATCGTAACGGTACCTTCGCCTATCTGGCAAAGGTGCACGAGCAACAATGCGAGCATCTCGCCCGCCAAAATTTCCCCAGTCATGCGCGCTATTTTTACGAATTGGCGATCCGTCACGAGGACATGCACGTCGAAGCGCTGGCCTACATGCGCGAAACGCTGGCATACCCGCCGCCGGCGGGAGGAGGCAAACCGCCACCGGCCGCCGGCGCCTTTCCCGGCGATGCCGAAGTGCCGGGGGGCACCTGGCAACTCGGCGCGACAAAGACCGAAGGCTTCATTTTCGATAACGAGAAATGGGCGCACGCGGTTGAACTTGAACCATTCCGGATCGCGCGCGCCGCGGTCACCAATCGTGAGTTCGCCGCATTCGTCGATGCCGGTGGTTACCGCATTCGGGAATTTTGGAGCCACGCCGGCTGGGCATGGCGTGAGCAACACCGCGCCGAGCGACCCATTTACTGGCAGCCAAAATCCGACGGCGCATGGAGGTGGCGGCGCTACGACCGAACGGAGGATCTGCAGCCCGATGCCCCCGTGGTCTTTGTAAACTACTACGAAGCCGAGGCCTGGTGCCGGTGGGCGAAGCGGCGCCTGCCAACCGAAGTCGAGTGGGAGGCGGCGGCAATCGGCGAGGCCGATGCGGCGGGACGGCGTCTCGCCGGCCTGAAACGCCTTTGGCCTTGGGGCGAGGCTGCGCCGACGCGCGATCACGCCAATCTCGGCTTTAGCTTCGATGCTCCGCTTGATGTCGCCGCCTGCGCCGGTGGCGACAGCGCCTTTGGGTGCCGGCAAATGCTCGGCAATGTGTGGGAATGGACGGCCTCCAACTTTGCGCCGTTTCCCGGATTTAGTGCCGATCCCTATGAAGACTATTCGCAGCCGTCGTTTGGAAGACGAAAGGTCTTGCGCGGCGGCTGCTGGGCGACGAGCGCGCGCATTGCGCGGCCCGGCTACCGGAATTTCTTTCCTCCCGATCGCAACGACATCTTTTCCGGATTTCGGACCTGCGCCCTTTAGAACATGATCCCCGCGCGTTGAGGCGGTCACGCGCAGGCTCGCGCCCGGACGGCTCGGACCGGCCGAACGGTTGAGGAGCGCATAGGCCCGGCCGATGGGACGCCCTGGGCTTTAGGCGGTCCCGCTTGCAGCCGGCGCGTATCCCGCCACGCAAGGGTTTTGGTTGGGCAACGGTCGGGCGCGCTTGGGTTGGCTTGCCCTGCAGTTTTCCCGATTGCTTCTGCATCCGTCCAAGTTTGCAAAGCAAAATAACTCAGCCGCCGTATGTAGTGAACCTGCAACGTTTATGACGTAAGCGCAAAGACTGCATGCCCACCTGTTCTTGGGACCTTGAGTAAGGGCGACAATCGTGACCATAGTGCCCAGATTGAGTCTGAGGTCTGCCGAGACTCTCCGATGTCTCAGAATTCGCTCGCTGCCATTGCCTCGATGCGCCCTTTGTTTCTTGCAGCTTTTTTGTCCCTTATCGTCTCCACCCTACAAGCTTGCGCGGGTCAGATGCACATCGCTCAAAGCAACGCGCTCGTAAACAGCAAGATCAAGATCGGGATGAGCAGAAGCGACGTTATCGGATATCTCGGACCGCCACAAAAAAGCGAAACGGTAGGCTCCACAGAGTTCCTTTTCTACACACCGGTTTGGTACATTCTGCCGTGGTTCGTGAGCTCGCAGAATCCGATCGCAATCCAAGCCGGCAAAGTAGTGGGCATGGGAAAATCCCACTACGATAGCCTGGTGCAAACGACCGGTTCGGTCCAAGGCGCGAGGTAAATCTTACCGGCAGCTGTGGTGGCTGCCGCTGCGGCGGAATCCTGCGGCAACCGCCCTGCCCACCGCAGGAATGGTCGGGAGGTGGTGGGCTCTTTCGCCTACGATCACCCCCTTGCCTGATCGCCATAACGTCCAATGGCCGCGAGGAGCCTTGCCGCGGCATAACCGTGATCGCTGCGGCTCAATGATGGGGCCTCTTGATGCGGCCCAACCGCGCCGGAACCTAGATCTCGAGCCGATAGAATTTCGCGGCGTTTTCCGCGAGCAGCTTGCGGCGGTCCTTGAGCGGGAAATCTGCCACCGCCCGCTTGAATTGGCTGCAGAGATAGTCCCAGCTGCCCTTGAGGCCGTCGACGGGAAAATTCGACGCGAACATGCATCGGTCGACCCCGAAGATGCCAATGGCGTCAAGAATGATGGGGCGGTTGGCGCGGAGCGTCCATGGCTCGCCCCTAACGGTAAGGCCAGAGATTTTGCACCACACGTTTGGGCAGGCCGCCAGCGCTTCCAGGCCGCGGCGCCAGACCGCGAGGGCTTCGCAGGAGCGGTCCAGCGGATAGCCCGTGTGATTGAGGACCGTCCTCAAGCCGGGGTGCTCGCGCACGACCTCGGCGGCCTCCTCGAGGTGCCACCACACCACGCGCAGGTCCCATGATAGGTCGTGCTTCTCCAGCAGCGACAGTCCGTTGCGCCACTTGGGGTCCTGCATGCTGCGGGGCTGCCCCCGCACGCTCCGACCTGGAGCCTCGGAGATGACGGGCTTGGTGCGGATGCCGCGCACAAGGGGCCATTGCTTGTGCTGCAGGAGTACCTCCTCTGCCTCGGGAGTATCAATCCAGGCGTGGGCGACGATAGCATTGGGCATGCCGTGGCGGGCAGCGATTGCGCTCAACCAGCGCGTCTCGGCGACCTGCTGGGTGCGGTCGCACTCGGCCTCGACATGTACGGTGGCGACGACCTTGTGCAGGGCAGTGTCGCGCCGGTATTCCTCGGGGAGATACGACCGGCGCAGGGCCGAGTTGTCGCCCATGTAGGAATGGTGCGGATCGGCCGCCTTCAGCCAGGGGTAGCGCACCTCACCCTCCAAGTCCCAGAGGTGATGATGGGCGTCTACAATGGGCTCATCGTCGAACATGTGTGCGGGCTCCCGGTGCCTTTGCCCAGATCGTGCAATGTGACGATCATTCCGGCACTTGTCACCGGGCACTATCGTGCTGCGGGCCGCCGCCCTCGTGCCGCGACGATGCTGTCCCTATCACCGACCCTGCCGATCTTTCTCAACCGCTATTCTCAAAGTCGGCAAGCGACGGTGGCGCCGGCGAACGCTGCGAGCGCCTTATTGCCGGAACTCATCGCCACGCTCGCCCACCTATTGCTGGAATGATCGGTATCGCATGATCGGCAGGCTCGGCCGCCGGCCGGGAAGCCACCGGGCCCGGCCATGTGAAAAACACCAGGCCGCAAAGCCGATTGCCGAGAAGGAGATGGCTCGGCACTCGACCATTTTGACGTGAAGGCCCATCGCCCACGCACCTCCACCGCTGCGGGAGCGGACCCGCAAGACTGAGGGCGCCAGACGGCAGCCCCCGTGGCAGGGGCCAGAGAGCATCACTCCGGGCGGCTCGCAATTGAACTAGCCCTCGCTTAGACATTACTCTGGCGCCAGTGGGACCTGCCAGCATTTCCAAGCGCCCAGGACCGCTCGACAGTTAGCGCAGATCGAACCGGTCGAGCTCCATTACCTTGCTCCACGCGGCCACGAAATCCTTCACGAATTTCTCCTTGGAATCCGAGCAGGCGTAGACCTCCGCAAAGGCGCGAAGCTGTGAGTGCGAACCGAAGATCAGGTCGACGCGGGTACCGGTCCACTTCGGCGCCTTGGTCTTGCGATCGCGGCCCTCGTACGCGTTGTCACCGGCAGGAAACCATTCCGTACCCATGTCAAGCAGATTGACGAAAAAGTCGTTCGTCAGCTTCTCCGGTTGCTTGCTGAAGACCCCGTGCTTGGAGCCGCCGGCGTTTGCACCAAGGACGCGCAGGCCGCCGACGAGCACCGTCATTTCGGGCCCCGTCAGGGTTAGCAGTTGCGCCCGGTCCACCAGCGCCTCTTCGGGCGACATGAACTGCGGCTTCTTGCCATTGAGATAGTTGCGGAAGCCGTCGGCACGCGGTTCGAGCGGCGCGAAGGAGGCGACATCGGTCTCATCCTGCGATGCGTCCGTGCGTCCCGGGGTGAAGGGAACCTTTACCTCGACGCCGGCATCTTTCGCGGCCTTCTCGACCGCAGCGGCACCACCGAGCACGATCAAGTCGGCAAGCGAAACCTGCTTGCCGCAGTCCTTGCGGATCGATTCGAGCTTCTGCAGCACCGTTTTGAGCTGCGCCGGCTGGTTGACCTCCCAATCCTTCTGAGGCGCGAGACGGAGGCGCGCGCCATTTGCACCGCCGCGCTTGTCGGAGCCGCGGAACGTCGAGGCCGAGGCCCAGGCTGCGGAAACAAGCTGCGACACCGTCAGACCAGACGACAGGATCTTCGCCTTCAGGGCGGCGACATCCTGCTCGCCGATCAGCGGATGCTCCGCGGCCGGGATCGGGTCTTGCCAGATCAGCGTCTCCTTCGGCACGAGCGGGCCGAGGTAGCGCGCGCGGGGACCCATGTCGCGGTGCGTGAGCTTGAACCAGGCGCGCGCGAAGGCATCGGCGAACTGGTCCGGATTTTGATAGAAGCGCCGCGATATCTTTTCGTAGGCCGGATCGAACCGAAGCGACAAGTCGGTGGTGAGCATGGTGGGTACCTGCTTTTTCGACTTGTTGAAGGCATCCGGAATCGTCGCCTCTGCACCTTTCGCCTTCCACTGCTTGGCGCCGGCCGGGCTCTTCGTCAGCTCCCATTCGTGCTCGAACAGATTCTTGAAGAACAAATTGCTCCAGCGCGTTGGCGTCTGCGTCCAGGTGACTTCCGGTCCGCCGGTGATGGCATCAGCGCCAATGCCAGTGCCGTATGTGCTCTTCCAGCCGAGGCCCTGATCCTCGAGGGCGCCGCCTTCCGGCTCCGCACCAATGAGCGAGGGATCACCCGCACCATGCGTCTTGCCGAAGCTGTGGCCGCCGGCGATCAGTGCCACGGTCTCTTCGTCGTTCATGGCCATGCGGAAGAACGTCTCGCGGATGTCCTTGGCCGCCGCGATGGGGTCAGGATTGCCGTTCGGGCCTTCCGGATTGACGTAGATCAGGCCCATCTGCACGGCGCCGAGGGGCTCCGCGAGCTGGCGCTCACCGCTGTAGCGTTCGTCACCGAGCCACGTGCCTTCAGGACCCCAGAAGAGTTCTTCCGGCTCCCAGACGTCGGCGCGGCCACCGGCGAAACCGAAGGTCTTAAAGTTCATTGACTCGAGCGCAACATTGCCCGCCAGGATCATCAGGTCGGCCCAGGAGATCTTGCGGCCGTACTTCTGCTTGATTGGCCATAAAAGCCGGCGCGCCTTGTCGAGGTTCGCGTTGTCCGGCCAGCTGTTCAGCGGCGCAAAGCGCTGCTGACCCGCACCGGCGCCGCCGCGGCCGTCGGTGATACGGTAGGTGCCAGCGCTGTGCCACGCCATGCGGATCATCAAGCCGCCGTAATGACCAAAATCGGCCGGCCACCAGTCCTGCGAGTCGGTCATCAAGGCGTGAAGGTCCTTGATGACGGCATCGAGATCGAGGCTCTTGAACTCCTTGGCGTAGTCGAACGCCTCACCCATTGGATCGGACAAATTGGATTTGCGATGCAGGACCGAAATGTCGAGCGTGTTCGGCCACCAGTCGCGGTTCTGCTGTCCGCGGCCGCCCGTGAACGGGCATTTGCCCGCGTTCTTGTCGTCGGTTTTCGCGTCCATCTTTACACCTCGCCCAGTGTTTGAGTGTTGAGCCACTCTAGATTGATACCAGCGATCAGCTCCAATCGGTTTACATTGCCGCCACGATCAGCTTTATTTATCGCCGATGGTCTCCCTCAGGCAGCTTCGGTATTTCCTAACCGTGGCCCGCACCGGCCACTTCGGTGCGGCCGCCGAGCGATGCGCCGTCTCCCAGCCGGCCCTTTCGATGCAGATCCAGGAGCTGGAAAAGGAGCTTGGCCTGAAGTTGCTGGAGCGGGGGCGCAAGGGCGTAGGCTTGACCGCAGGTGGGCGGGAAATCGCCGTTCGCGCCGCGCGCCTGCTGGCCGACGTGCGCGACTTGGTGGACAACGCCCGGCATCTCGCGGAGGGCTTTTCCGGACCGTTCCGGTTCGGCGCCATTCCCTCGATCGCGCCGTACCTGCTGCCCCAGCTACTCCCCCTGATCCGCGCGCGCCATCCCGACCTCGACCTGCACTTGCGCGAGACGCAAACACAGCGATTGCTCGAGGAACTGGCCGACGGCGATCTCGATCTCGTGTTGTTGGCACTGCCCGTGGAACATCCCGGGATCGAGACGTTGTCGTTGTTCGAAGATCGCTTCCTGCTGGCCATGCCCGCCTCGCGTCCCGTCACCAAGAACGTGCGCGCCACGCCCGATCTGCTGCGCCAGGATCGTCTTCTGCTTCTGGAGGAGGGGCATTGCCTCCGGGACCAGGCGCTTGCTTTCTGCCACCTGCGCCAGGTCGAGAGCATCGATACTTTCGGCGCATCGAGCCTCTCGACCATCGTGCAAATGGTCTCGAACAATCTCGGACTCACACTGCTCCCCGAACTCAGCCTCGAGCTGGAAGCAAAGCGCGCCGATATCCGTCTCATGCGCTTCACTAACCCCGAGCCGCAGCGCGTCATCGGCCTCGCCTGGCGCGAGACCTCACCCCGAAAGCGTGAATTCGCCATGCTAGGCGATTTGATCGTGGAGGCGGCGGGGCGCAAGCGCCAGCGGCGCACACCGGCCGCAAGCCCGTGACCGTGCGCGTGTCCGGGCAACCTTGCGGCGGCAATCTCCCCTGCTCAGCAGAAAGGGGGTTGGCCATCAAAACACGAGCGTCACCACCGCGCCTGGCGAGCAGAGTCGAGGAAGTGGGAGAGCGCCAACGAGGCGCGGTCAGCGGGCAACAATTATGAAGCGCCTATTGATTACCGGTATGTCCGGTACTGGAAAATCCGCTGTCGTTCGGGAACTCGCCGCCAGAGGCTATGCCGCCGTTGACCTCGATACGCCCGAATGGTCGGAATGGGTAGATGCTGATCCCGCCGACGCGCTCACACCGCTTAGAGGCAAAGATTGGCTATGGCGAGAAGGTGCAGTTCGACGGCTCCTGTCAGGGCATCGATCGGGAATACTCTTCGTCAGCGGTTGCGCCGAAAACATGCGCCGATTCTTCCATCATATCGAAATGATCGTTCTCCTTTCCGCTTCGACGGACGTCATTATGAAGCGGCTCGAAGCCCGTTCGCCCGATGGATATGGTAACGGCTGTGAGGAACGACGGAAGGTCGCCGAACTTATCTCGACAATCGAGCCGCTTCTACGAGATCGCGCCGATCATGAGATTGACACGACAAGACCGGTTGATGCGACGGTCGATGCGATCCTCCGGCTCATCTAGACCAACACGAGCAGTACCCGCTTTTCGGTTGAGTGCTGTTGCGCACTCCGCGAGAGCAGAGTTGCTGACCCTATGGCGAGGTCGGCCTCGGGCGTAGGCAGGCGAGCTGTTGACCCGGTTCGGCGCTGCCAACGTGGTCGACGTGGTATCTGTTCGCCGACCTGCTACCCGATTGTGAAGGTGTGCAACCCCACACTTTAGTCCAGGCCTGCCTTTGTCGGCGCGCAGCTGGGATCAGAATCCACCCGGTCGGCCACCACGTCCGGTGCGATCCATGGCAGCCCACCAACGCCGGGAGCCGATCCTATAACCGTAGGTGTTGGAGCTATAGCCATACACATACTTGCGCTTAGCAGCGCTCGGAGATGTTAGTGCCGTAAGGCCGGAGATCAGAACTCCTCCGGTCAAAAGGGCGCTGATTAGGATTTTCATGAAAATCCCTTCTCCCTATTGGGGATCCGCTTCTCTGACTGCTACCGCCGGCCCAAATCGGCCGCACTCAGATGTTGATCCCATTTCCTGCGCTGCGAGTGTGTAGCCGGCCGGCGCGGGAGCACGGCGGCTAAGCTTGCATTGCCAATCCAAATCCACCGTGGTTATCCGAGACCCCGCCGAGCCTGCTGCGGCCAGCCTCCAGCTGACGCCGTTCTATGGCATTCGTGGGCAAGAGAGGGGCGCCAACCCAAGGCCTCGAAGGCTGCGCCGTACCGATCGAATTGTAGCGCGACCGCTTCGGCGCCCGGAAGCTCGCCGGTTCGAGCCTCGCTGCGAAGCAGCGCTCGATCCCCGCACATTTGGCTGCCGGACCTGGCGGCCCTTTGCGCAGGTGTGCGAGGTCGCTCCGTTAGATATCGATCGACCACCCCAAAACCGGTGCCCTACGGCCACCGTCGTACGCCTAAAGCCGATCGGGATACACCAATCGTTTAAGGGCGCGCCGAAGCGGAGTAGTACGGCCGGCGCCTGCGATTTCCTGTATCAAGCAGTGCCCGAATTCGAGCGCGCAGCCGATCAATAACGTCACCGCGTTGGCGGCCAAAGGCCGCTTCATCTCTACAACTGTGCTGGTCACTCGTGTACGCATGGGTCTTCAGAAAGCTGAGCATGGGGGCCGACGGTTCGAGACCCTTCAACGGTTTCATGGCGGCCGCAGCAACGCTCAATCCTTCGGCAAGGCCACTTTCATAAGGTTTGCCTCCTGCGGCAATGCTGGCTCGCCAGAGCCGGTCGGGTCGCAGTGCGGCGGCGCTAATCCCGACAAGATGCTTCATCGCTATGGTGCACCAAAAGCCGGCCTGCGGCGCAAGGCGCTTGGGGATCGGCAGCCGTGGCATGGCAACCAAATCGCAGCCGTCGAGATAGTCGTGCAAAAACCCGAGGCTGCCGGGGTCAGCTTCACGGACGAGCAGCAATCGCGTGCCGTTAAACTTCACATCATAGAAAAGCCAAGCCTGCATCGCCGGCAGATAGGCAATCGCCTTGACGTGATGGTAGCGCCCACAAGCAAGCAGCCGCACCCACCAGCGTCCGCGCTTCTTGCTAAAGAGGAGGGTCCAGTTGGGCTCGATCAAGGGACGAATCATCGGTCTTGTTGGCGATGATGCTCCTTACAAAGCGTCTGCGATGCTGCCGTGTCAGGCTGGTATCACTCTGACGAATCCGAACGCACGCCTGTCATCAAAGTATGCGACCTTTGGCAAAACAGCGCTGACTCGGACGTTTCAAGCTTGATCTACCACTCGGACATTCGTGCACCGGCCGCGGCGGGAGCCCAATTCCGAATCGGCATTGACGACACGATTATCTTGCCGATGGTCTTGATTGCCTTGCTCGCAAGGTCACTCTACCAGCTCGCCTTTTTCATGATTTCCTTTGCATCTGTTGTCATTTTCGCCGCCCTTCTCCGGGTGATGACATTTCCATTGCTCGTTGCCGCTACAGTCGTTGACGGCATGGCATGGCTGATTAGGCGGCTCGCTGATCTGCCGCAGTTGTCCGGCGCGAGGCGCAAGGCATGGCGAGACCTCGCGGACCGACGCTGGCCCGGGCTGCGGCAACGGCTGAGCCATCAGGCGGTTGTGCTGACAACACAAAGCCTCCTGCAGCGGCAAATCTCCTGGGTGTTTCAAAGCTGCGGCGCCCTCTCGCCGCGGGCTGCCCTACTGGTCATCATCGGCGTGATGCTGTGGCTGCCAATGTCGGCCGCAATTTCGATTGCGATGCATGCCGCCCTGCTTGCGTACGCGGCGCTACTGCCCGCGTGGATGCAGCTCCTGCATCCCGTTGCAACCGTCATTGCTAAGAGCAAGTTTCTAGTTTTGGCAGCCTACCCGGCGGCCTGGCCGCAAGCTAGAAAGCACGTCTGGGTGCAGGCGGCCTTTCGCGACAGCGCCCGCATTCTGGCCCTCGTTAGTGTCCGGAAAACTGCGCACCGTTACCAGCAGATCAGACAGGCATTTGCCTACGCCGGCGACCTCGGTTTAAGTGCAAGCATCAGGTGCATCAATTTTCGTAGCAATTGACGCTTGAGCCTTCGAGTTCTTCGGCGACGACGCAAAACTCGCTGATAGGAACGCCTTCACCCCTGGCGCCGATGCGGAGGCTCGCGTGGGTGATCCATGCCAAGGAGCCAATGGCTGGGTCCGAGGCCGTTCTGGCCACATGACCCGCCACACAGTGCGTCGCAATATCCAACCACCGGCTCGTTGCCGCCAACGACGAGAGCGTTTCTTTGCATTGAAAGATCGCCTCGATGATCCGGACCGGGTGCGTCCGGTCTTGCGCCATGCGCCGGACATCAACGCGATCGATGAGGACGGCAAGATTTACGGCCGATGGGTCGCAGGTCCTGCCTTGTCGGTAGCGACGAGTTAGTGCGATCGCCGGTAAAGAAGGCCCTGTCCGTCAGGGTTTTTCCCGATTCTTGCGGATCGGCCACCGATCAAAACATACCCGGACACCTATTGAGGTGGAGCTAAGGGATCGTGCGATGAACTTTCTTGACCTGTTTGCTTGGATCGTGCTCGCGGTGCTCGTTATCACCGCCGTCGCAATCTTCATCACGCTCGGCATGATGCCAGGCCACATCGCGCGCAAGCGCGGGCACCCGTGGGTGGAAGCCGTGACAGTCGGCAGCTGGGCCACGCTGGTGTTCTGCTTCGTGCTCTGGCCCCTCGTGCTGATCTGGGCCTACGTAGACGTGCCGACAAAGGCGGCGTCATCCTAATGATCATCGTCCTGCTCAATAGCTATATTGCTATCCTCGCGCTGTTCGTCTGGCTTCGATTTGTTCCGTTCAACTTGTTCTGGAAGCTGTCGCCGGTCATCGTTTTGCTCGCCCTTCTCGTCGGTCTCTTCATTCCGATGGGATGGGGCGCACCCTCGGGGCCCGTGGCAGTTTTGCGTAACTCCGTTCAGATTATACCCTCCGTGGCGGGTGAGGTCACCGATGTACCGGTTGCAGCCAATATTCCGGTAAAGGAAGGCGACGTCCTCTTCCGTATTGATCCAACGACCTACGCCGCCCAGGTTCAAGCAATCGAAGCGCAGCTCAAATTCGCCAAACGGCGCTTGGACGAGTTTTCCGAGCTGCATCGCCGAGAAGCGGGTCGGGCATTCGATGTGGAGCAACGCCAAGCAGAGGTCGAACAATTACAGGCACAGCTCGATGCCGCAAAGTGGAACCTCGACAAGACGACGATTCGAGCGCCGGCGGACGGCTACGTAACCAACCTAGCGCTTCGAAAGGGTGCGCGCGTAACCAGCCAGTCTCCGGTAATGGCCTTCATCGACACCTCGGAAACGGTCTGGGGTATGGAAATTCCGCAAATTTACATCCGCTACGTTCGGGTCGGCCAACCGATCGAGGTTACATTCAAGGCTTTTCCAGGTCAGATCTATACAGGACGTGTCGAAGCCGTGCTGCAGGCGATCGCCACCGGGCAGGCACAACTCGGTGGCCTCGCCGTTGCCCCATCTGACATTCAGTCGATCCCTTTCGTGGTCCGCCTCAAGCTCGATGATGAGGAGGTGAGTAGGCGGTTGCCGGCCGGCAGCGTCGGCCTGGCCGCGATATTCACCGATCATGTGAAGGCAAGCCACGTTATCCGGCAGGTGGTCCTTCGGCAGATTGCAATCTTGAACTTCATTAACCCGTTCTAAAACCCCTTTCTGAGCTCAACAAATCTCAGGGGCGACCGTTGCAGGCTGGATCTTCCGATCCGGGTCAGAAGCGCGGAACGTTAATCACGTAACGGAGAAACATTCGGGACATCTGTCATACGACTGCCGCCAAGGCCGCCGTGGGTGCTGGCCCGTCTCCAGCCAAGGCGACAACCAATGGATGAAGATCTTGCCCCCGCTGCCGAGCCCGCACGCCGCAGGCCTCCAAACAAGGCTAAGCGAGCCCGCGTCGTTCATACCAACGTGTGAGCCAGACACACGCAGGTACGACTGGTTCTCAGGCGGCCCTTCCATCATGTTCTCCCCAGAGGTTGGGCGATGCCATTCGCCCAGGCCCCAGCTCGGTAGAACGAGGGAGACTACCCATGTCGTCAAATTTGCCGCTCCCCAGCCGCCGCGGCATGCTTGCAGCGCCAGCTGCTGCCGGCGTTGTTAAGCTGACGGTGAGGTTGATGCGCTTGGCGATCGGTCTCATTGTCACCGCGATAATCGTCATTGGCCTGACCAATCCGAGCGGCGCGCAAACAGCCGGAAGCGGCCTCCCTCAGGAGCACAACGCCAAGTTATTTGCGCAGTGCCTGCAGGACTGGGATGGCGCAACGCACATGACCAAGCAGGAATGGTCCGCCGCCTGCCGCCGTCTGCTGCTCCAGCGCGGCGACTATCTGCGAAAGTTGTGAAACCCGGGCCAAGTAATCGCGTTTCCGCGCGCGGTCCTTAGGGGCCGCAACCCCTGGCGTTCGATCAGATGACAGGATCACGACGGCAATGGAAGGGTCAGCCTTAACCACCTCAATACGGATCCGTGCGGGTGTACGATAACGCACCAACTCTCAAATCGCTGAACTGCACGCGCCGCCGTCTGCTGGCATTGCGGGTGGTCACCCGTGACACCACGGGCGTTCTCTTGACTACCCCTTCCCTCGGTAAGGACGCCAATGCGAGAGTGACGTCACTACCAGTGTCGCTGTCGACGGGGTGGGTGCAATGCCTCGCTATTATTTTCACCTCCAACGCGGTCGGATGACCATCGTCGATCGAACAGGCGTCGACCTCGCAGATCTTGCGGATGCCATCAAGGAAGGCGCGCGACGGGCGCTGGAAATTGAGACGCGCGAGACGCTGGAGCAAGGCCCCCGGAGCCGGGGGGCGATCATCGTCGAGGACGAATCGGCTACGGTGCTCGCGGTGCCATTCGGGGGCTCATCGGCGACCTCGCTAGTAAAATTCAGACACACGCCCTCGCCTTAGGCGCATGTCGGCCACAGCAACCCGTCACATCAGAAGACCGTGACGGAAGGTATCTGGTCGAAGGTGTATGAGCGTTCGATGCGAGAGATACGCCAAACCAGAGAGCGGTTGCGCAGGTCATTTTGATCCCTCCCCGATAGAACTTCGAAAGGCCGGCAAGACCGCAACGGCTCATCAGCTCCACGACCATCGTTAAAAGCAGCGCCTCGCCTTCCACGCCCCCAGCGGCACCAGGGGGCCAAAATTGGCGCTGAACGCTGCAGGGAGCGGATCCGAGGTCAACACGATTGGAGTCTCGGCCAGGCGCCCACGTAGCCGGGCTAGCCGGATCGACAAGCACTGGCAGTCCTGCTGCCGCCAGTTCGCGGCGGAGCGGCACGAGCTGGGCCGCACGCCTTGGCGAAATGGGCGCTCTCCTGAATGCCATTGCATTCCTGGCCGCCTTGCCACACGCTGGCTGGCCCGCGTTCCGCTGCCAGCGTCTCGCGCACCGTCTTGGATGGCCGTGGCGGAGCAGGGCGGCTTGAGGCGGCGAGCTGCTGCTCCAATGACGCCGGCTCGGCCTTGGTTTTTGCGCGAACCTCCATCTTCCAGGTACCGCTGCGCTCGATGGCGCTGATGGCCGTGGTGACAGTCGCGTGCGTTGCTAGGCAGCTGAAGGTCACAAGCCCGTATCCAGGGCCTTGCCAATGCTTCGGAGGCGGAGCATTCTCGTCCCAACACGTCTGCCCTGCGGCGGATTGGGTGCATAACGCGCGACACGTCCAGCGGCAACCTGGGAGGGAAGCGCATGGCAGCAACCCTTGCTCTGGCACACGAAATCTCCCCCGCGTTGAGCCGCCGCCATGTTCTTGCGCTCCTCGCCTTCGGCTCGGCGGCGACTGCGGCGCAAATCGCGGCCACTGGTAGGGACGGTGAGCTGACCTGGGGGGTGCACGTCTCGCTGGCCCCCACATGGTTCGATCCGGCCGAGGTCTCCGGAATCATTACCGCTTTTATGGTTCTCTACGCGCTACATGACGCGATGGTGAAGCCCATGCCGGGCCAAGCCTCGGCTCCCAGCCTCGCCGAAACTTGGACCACCTCCACCGACAACCTCACCTACGATTTCGTGCTACGCCAGGGTGTAAGCTTCCACAACGGTGATCCCGTTACTGCCGACGATGTGAGGTATTCATTCGAGCGTTACCGTGGCGCTGCGCGCGACCTGCTGAAGGACCGCGTCGCTGCGATCGAGGTATCGGATTCCCGCCGTATCCGCTTCAAGCTCAAGCAGCCGTGGCCCGACTTTCTTACCTTTTATGCGAGCGCATCAGCGGCCGGGTGGATCGTCCCCCACAGATATGTCGAAAAGGTCGGCGACGACGGCTTCAAGAAGGCCCCAATTGGCGCTGGCCCCTATAAGTTTGTCTCCTTTAGGCCCGGCGTGGAGCTGATCTTGGAAGCCTTCGACCAATACTGGCGCAAACCGCCAAGCGTGAAGCGCCTCATCTTCAAGGTCATTCCCGACGAGGCCACGCGTCTGGCAGCCCTCAAGCGGGGGGAGATCGATATCGCCTATTCTATTCGTGGTGAATTGGCGGCGGGAGTGCAGCAGACACCTGGTCTGGCCCTCAAGCCGGCGGTGGTCCAGGCACCATTCTGCCTCTACTTTCCCGATCAGTGGGACACGAAGTCGCCCTGGCATGACGAGCGCGTGCGCCGCGCGGCGAGCCTTGCGATTGACCGCAAAAGCATCAACGACGCGCTCACCCTTGGCTATTCCCTGATCAGCGGCAATCCCTTCGTTCCCGACAATTTTGAATTCTTTTGGCAGCCGCCCGCGCCGATCTACAATCCTGACAAGGCGAAGCAGCTGCTTACGGAAGCCGGCTATCCCAAAGGATTCGACGCCGGCAACTATAATTGCGATTCTTCTTACGCCAATATCGGCGAGGCCGTTCTGGATAATCTTCGCGCGGTCGGTATCCGCGCCCAGCTCCGGCCGATTGAACGCGTCGCGTTCCTCAAGGCCTACACGGAAAAGACCCTAAAAAATATCATCCAAGCGGGGCCTGGCGCTTTCGGGAACGCCGCCACGCGGCTTGAAGCGCAGGTGGTCACAGGCGGCGTATTCGTCTATGGAAGTTACCCCGACATCGACCTGCTCTACCGGGAGCAGGCGGTTGAGCTCGATCGCGCCAAGCGAGAGGCAATCCTGCACAAGATGCAGCAGGCCGTGCACGAGCGGACCATTTACGCGCCGATCTGGCAGCTCGCCTTCATCAATGCTGTTGGCCCGCGCGTCGCCGAGTCGGGCTTCGGTCGCATTGCCGGTTTCCCGTACACCGCACCCTACGAAGACCTTACGATGAAGGGTTCGTAGCCCCGTATAGTTTACTCTTCACGTCTGTCGATCATCGGCAATGGGGGAGCACTAGCGCCTATCCGGGCGTGAGCGCTCCCCCCATTGTCGCGCCTTGCATCCAATGCCAGTCTAGGCACAATGCCTCCAGGGGAATTGGCAACGTGCTAAGGCCAGTCATCGCAAGGGCGCACCCCGAATTATCGTGGGCACTTATCGACGCCGCAATTTCGGAGCTACACCAATGAAGCGGGCTCTCGCAGCTGTATTCACCGTGGGCGTCCTTGCTTTCCCCGGCTTTGCCTGCGCTCAGGACGGTCCGGTCATGAAGCGCATCGCCGAGACCAAGACCATCACGATAGGCCATCGCGATGCCTCCGTGCCCCTCTCTTACCTCGGGCCGGACGGCAAGGTGCAGGGCTACTCGATCGACATCTGCCTCAAGATTGTCGATGCCGCCAAGGAGGAGCTCAAGCTGGACAAGATCGAGCTCAAGTTCGTACCGCTCACGCCGCAGACGCGCATTCCCTTGCTGACTGCCGGCACGGTCGACATGATCTGCGAGACCTCCACTCACACGCTTGGACGCTTGCGCCAAGTCAGCTTCCTCAACATCACGTTCTTGACGGGTTCCAAGCTGCTGGTGCGCAAGAACTCCGGCATCAAGAAGATCGAGGATTTGACCGACAAGGTGCTGGTGGCCGTGCTTGGAGGCACGAACGAAAGGGCGGCGCAGGTCGAGATCGACACCAAAAAGATCAAGATCAAGGGCGAGATGCTGAAAGTGAAGGACAACGCGCAAGCCATGCTCAATCTGGAGCAGGGCCGCGCCGACGCCTTCACGTCGGACGACGTGGTTCTGTACGGGCTCAAGAGCGCCTCTAAGGATCCTGACGAGTGGGAGGTCGTGGGGCCCTACTTCTCCTACGACCCCTACGGAATGATGATCCCGCGCAACAATGACGACTTCCGCCTGCTCGGCAACAAGACCATCGCGCGGCTGATTCAGAGCGGAGAGATGGAGACGATCTACAAGAAGTGGTTCGAGCCCGGCCCGACCAATATCAACTATCCCTTGAGCGACCGGCTAAGGGAAAACTTCCGCCTAAACGCCCTCCCGGACTAAGTCGCGATCTGTCCTGTCATATCGGCACAGCGATCGGGGGTCCCGTCTTCGCCGAGAACCCCCATTGGCGAGCCGACCGCCCGGCTCTGCTGCCGCTTATCGGTTGTCCCGAAGCGCAGGAACAGGAAAGGGGCATAGGCGTTGCCAAATTAGACCCGATGGAAGAATAACCAATGGCAAGCTCCTCTTCGCCCCACGCGACGTCCCTGACCGAAAAAATTGCCGATACAGTCGGTGATGCCACCGAGGCCGCGCTTAACCAAGTCCGAACTGCGGCAAGCAGCGCAGCGGAGCTTGGTGACCACGGCCGCGCCGCCGCCGAGCGCACGCAGGACGTCGCCGGCGCCTTCAAGCGGGCGCTCGACAAATCCCTGCAAGATCAGCCGCGGGCGACGCTGGCCGGTGCCGCTATCCTCGGTTTTATCGTCGGTGCGCTCTGGAAGCTCACCCGCTAAGCCCTGCGTTCTCGGACCCGCGGGAAAAGCTGCTCACAAGGCACGGAACGGCGCGGCTCGACCACACCCCACAAGCAAATTTGCTTGGACCGGATTGCCTTGGGTGAAGGAGTGAGTGGCTGGGTCAAAGCGGCGAGAGAGAGGAGCGGACACCGAAGCAGGACAGCGCCGCCCGCCGACGCGGATTTGGTGTGCGCGAAGAGTTGCTGTCGAGGTTCGGCGTTAACGCCAAAACGCTCTCGCCAAGCGCCAACGATTGGCGCAGGGCCGCCAAGGTCAAAGGTGCGGTTCGGGCGCAAGCCCAAGCTGTGTCCAGATTAAACTCAAGAGCACTCCATCGAATAGATCGATGCAGATAGCGGGCGCGATTACCCCGTCGGATTTCCCGCCCATTAGCGGAATACCCGATCACTCAAGCTCCGGCTTGGCTCTCCGCCAGCGCTTGGTCGTGCTCCGCCTGACCTTCGCCTCGATGCGGCGCTCCTTCGAGGCCCGTGTCGGTCGTGTCGCAATGCGTGGCCGCGGCACAAACGTCGCTCGCCGCACCAGCTCGGCGAGGCGGTCGCGTGCGTCCTCCCGGTTCTGCACTTGCGTCCGGAAGCGCTCGGCGCGGATGACCAGCACGCCGTCCTTCGTCAGTCGCCGGCCGGCAAGCCGCATCAGCCGCGCGCGGACGGCGGCCGGCAGGCTTGGCGAACGGGCGACATCGAAGCGCAGCTCGACGGCGGTCGAAACCTTGTTCACGTTCTGGCCGCCGGGTCCCGCGGCGCGTATGAACTCCTCGCTGAGCTCCGACTCCGGGATATCGATGGTGCTCGTCACGCGCAGCAAGCCGACGCCTCCTTAGTTTCCTCAGTTGCCTCCGAGCCTTACAGTGCGCGTCATAGGCGCGAAGTGCTGCCGGCACCAGGTTCAGCCACCTTCCGGAGTGGGGACCGCAATACATCTAGCCGACTCGTTCAGCCTGGGGGACTCTTCGTCAGCTTTGTGCGTAAGGCTGCTAATGCCGTGCGAATGACGGAAGAGAGTGCCAGAAGCCACCATTGGGATGAGCTACTGGGCGGCGCCAGTCAACGTTGCTCGAGGCTGGTCGCGCGCCGCCCATGGCGATCAAGAGCTAATCCTCAATCAGAACATGTGCATCGAGCGCGTCCTTCCGCATTTGGTGCTGCGGCAACTGTCAGACCTCGAAATTGCAGAATATCACCGTCCGTTCCTGCGAGGACCGCTGGCAGACATTGACGTAGGCGCCAGATCCCGATCGCGGGAACACCGCGGACGTCGTCGCCATCGCGGACAGCTAGGTGAATTGGAGGTCGGATAACGACTTGCCCAAGCTGTTTGTCAACGCTGAGCCCGGCACAATTCTGACAGGCCAACTGCGCGAATTCTGCCGAAAGTGGAAAAGACTGAAGTCACGCTCGCCGGACGCCATATCATCTAGGAAGATTCGGGAGCCGACAGCGGCCGTGCCATTGCTGATTGGGTGGCAGCAAGCGATACTTAATCCGAGGTCGCTATGGGAACGGTCGTGGATGTCGCTCGATGCGGCCGATTCACGCTGAAGGTCTGGCGTCTACTCTGAAGCAATTCCGTCGCTTGTCCTCGAAACAACAGCAGCGTCGAGGTCTCCTTTATGTTCGAATTGCCGCTGCGGCTTGCGAGGCCTGGTGATCTCGTTGATGGCGTCGCTGATGCAGCCGCTGATCGCTCGTCGATCGGCACGCCGCACCACTGGGCATCCTTGACTGTACTGGCCAGCAATTTGTCGGGCATCTGCCCGCCGCGCCTCTTCAGCTTCACCCACGATCAGCTTGCAGTTGCGCCCGTGCATGCCGGTCAAGGTGGCGGGCGTTTCCAACTCGCGGAAAGAGCGTGGCCATCATCTCCCCATCGAGCAGGCGCGCCACGAAACGAAGATGCTCGTCTTGCAAATTACACTCGCTCCACGGCACCTGCCGATCCTCCGCAAAGGGCCGAAAGTGTTACCTATGTCTCCGGAATAAACCGTAACCCATGTCTCCGGTACGGACACCTTGAGGCCTGGCGGAGAGGGCGGGATTCGAACCCGCGATACCCTTGCGAGTATGCCGCATTTCGAGTGCGGTGCTTTCAACCACTCAGCCACCTCTCCGAAGCCGCTTGACCTAGCGTTATACCCCTGAGATCGCAAGATATTTCTCTCAATCTTTTTCCTCTGCTTTCGTCAGTAGGCGGCGTTGTTTTGCAATTCGGTCCAATGTTTTGCAAATTCGAGCCGCGGGGCGTTCACATTTCATTCCGACGTCCCGCCAACCTCCCACTCGCGCACCGCCGCGACCCCGAGACGTTTCTGGTCGACGCCTGGTGTAGTGCTCCACCATCTGCCGCGTTTGGCCAGTGATCGCAGCTATCTCAGCATCCGTGTAGCCGGCCTCCGCCAGCTTGACCGGCCGTGGAAAACGAGCCCCGCGACGCCAATTGCGACCAGACGCTCTGGCGCCCCAGGGTGCGCTGCCAGGCCGTTGAAAATCAAAACGCCTTCCAAGGCCTCCCCGGGGCCTAGGTCAGAATGTGTGTACTGTTCCGTGGGATTTCAGCCAGATCTCGCGCAAGCGCGTGTGCAAGGCAACCCACAAGCGCCTTCCGGTTTGCCCTAGCGCACCAGGATCAAGCCCTGCTGGTCAATGTCACTCCACATGCAGGGGGCATGGCAACTTCAGACAAACCCGAGGCGGCTTGGCACTATTGCAAAAGAGCCGCGACCCAAGGGGCCCGCAGAAGCACGTCGGTCGTGGCGAACTTGCAAATCCTTTCTGCAGCCCTCGTCTGCCGCAAGACTATGCTTTAGCAAGCCGGTCTGCTGGCGGCCGGGCGCGCGCCCAAAGGTTCTCCCACGTGATTAAGGCTCATTTTGCAAGCAAAGATGCCCGCAGTTGCCTTGACGACCGCGCCGCCTTGTCTAGACCTTTGAGCACGGGTTTCATCTGGCCGCGTGCGACCGGTTCTTTGGGCCTCGAGCGCATCGCCGTTCGCCATGTCCGCGCACGACGGCCCATCGCGGAGACCTTGAGGCTTTGACCTGACTAGAGGCGGCAAGGCGTTGCGCTGTCGTAAATCCCTGTAGGGAGGCGCATGAACCCATGTTGATTGTCTTTTGTGGGCTACCGGGAGCCGGCAAGACGACGCTTGCTCGCCGCTTGGCGCAGCAACGGCAAGCCACTTACCTGCGAATAGACGCCATCGAAGAGGCGCTGCTGGCCGACGGTGGGGGCGCCCTGGTCGATCGTGGCGCGGGCTATCGTGTGGCCTATGGTATTGCCGAGGAGAACTTGAGAGTGGGCAGAACCGTGATAGCCGATTGTGTGAATCCCCTCAAAATCACGCGCGAGGCTTGGGCGGCGGTCGCCACGCGCGCTGGCGTCGAACTCATCAATGTTGTGGTGATCTGTTCCGACACCGCTCAGCACAGACGCCGCGTGGATGCCCGCCTACCGGGCACCCGCGGATCCGTGTGGGCGGACATCCTCAATCGCGACTTCGAGGCCACACAGCCGACCTCTATTGTGATCGACACGGCGGATCGCAGCGTGGAACAGTGCATGGCAGCCTTGGGTGGCGCCTTGCCGGCGCGTCCCCTCTAAACCCAGGCGGTTATGACTTTTTGAGGGAGCTTAGTCCTGGAGCCCAACTTCGACCCAACTCTCGATCAGGTCTCCTACCCATGTCCCATGCCAACGAGGACGCGCAGTACCGGACCTCGCAGAACCTCGCTCGACGCGCCGATTTGTTCAAACAATTCGGGACCGGGGGCTGGCACGCATGGGTGTTTGAGCATCTGCTTGCCGCCGGCCTGCCAGGCGACGCTCGCATTGCCGACATTGGCGGCGGCCCTGGCTGGCTTTGGCAACAAAATGCGGCCCGCATTCCCGCGGGCTGGCTGCTGACCCATACGGACCTGTCGCCCGGCATGGTCGCGGAGGCACGCGCAAACATTGCCCGCGCTGGGAGCGACTTCGACGTGGTCGATGCCCAACACCTCCCATTCGCCGATGCAAGCCTCGACGCCCTGGTCGCAAACCACATGCTTTACCATGTGCCAAATCGCGCGCGGGCGATCAGCGAATTTGCCCGCGTCCTGAAGCCCCGGGGGCAGCTCTTTGCGACGACGAACGGCGAACAGCACATGGCCGAAATTCCCGTGCTCATCGCCGCGTTCAACCATCTCAACGGCGGCATTCTGGCCGCGTGGCCAAAACTGGGCTTCACGCTCGAAGGCGGCAAATCTGAGCTCGAGAGCTATTTTGCGCACGTTGAGCTTCATCGCTGCCAACGGGGGGTATTGCGCATCACCGAGGCCCGACCACTGGTCGCCTGCATGACCTCACTAGGCTCGCCCGACGACCCCACCAAAGCAAAGCTATTGGAGTATGTGGAGGCCCTGATCACTGACCAGGGCAGCGTCTTGGTTCACACCCAGAGCGGGCTATTCATTGCCAAGAAATAAAAGCCCACCCGCCTCAGGGGTGCCTTTCCCGCAAGAGCAAGTCTTCGACATCGCTAGCCTTGCGGATGCGAACAACGGGCTCATCGTCTGTGGGAAATTGAAAGCGATCCCGATGCTGCCGAAAGACTTCATCGCGGATGCGATGGCGGACGGGATCGCGATCGTTGGCGGGCCGGCGAGCCTCGATTTCCGCCAATGGTGTAGCCATGAAGATGATCAGGAAACGGCTACCATGGTCAGCCGCAACTTGCTTGCATCGGTCGCGTAGGAAGCGGTGCGAAAAGGTGTCATCCACGACCACGGAGCATCGTTGCCGCAGCAACAGCCGCAGGCGAGCCATGGCCGTGGCGCTCGTCTCCTCCCATTGCCGATCGTCGATGCCATCGCCGCCGCGCAATCCGCGTTCATGGTTGATAGCATCGAGGCTGATGAGCTCGGTTTTCAGCTCGCGCGCCAGAATCGCGGCAAGCGATGACTTGCCGGAAAAGGCAAGACCACACATGGCATAGACCGTTTGCGGCACGCTACGCACCCCAATGCAGGCGAGAGGCAGACCCCGGGCAAACCCAGGTCGGCCGCTCACCCGGGCGGCCGTTCAGGGAGAAGAAGGCTCTGCAGGACCAGTTTGTGAACCTGCACGGCGGGTAACGATCCGTCGATGCGATGCACCCTCCTGCCCATTTCTTCCAATAGGGCAATGGCCGGTAGCGTCTTTTCCGCCCACCAACGAAAGCGATTTCGCGTCTGCTCTTCGGTCGCCTCATCGCTGCGACCGCGCAGCGCCAGACGCTGCCTCGCTTGCTCAACCGGAAGCTCAAGCACAATGATCGTGTACTCGGCGCGATCGAAGAAGACCATTAGCTCGTCAAACATCAAAGCTTGCAGATCGTAGCGCGCGACGCCATCGAAAACGAAATGCGTTTCGCTGGAAAAATTGCGGCTTACGTGGTCGGCGAGCAGGCTGGTGGCGACAAAATTTGGCACGAGCTTGCCGGCTGCCATGATCGCCTTGATGCGGCGACCCAGTTCGTCTTCCTGGCCTGCGCGCGCGCGAAGCAGGGCGCCCTGGTCGGCGTGAACGATGCGACGTCCGGGATCAACCGCAGCGAGATGGCGGACGAGAAGATCGGCCTGCGTACCCTTGCCGGCACCCGAGATGCCAAATAAGACAACGGCCTGCGCCTGCACCTTGGCAACGGCCGCACGGCTTGGGGTGTCCGGCATCATCGGCTCATCCTTGGCCGCTTGCCATCGATATTTCTCGTTCGCACAGTTCGGGCGCCGCATCCAGTTGATTTTCGGGGCGCCAAGCCCTAATTTGCGGGCATGCGCACGACAGTTGTGACCGTCACCGCTCGAATGTTCCGGCCCGACCGCAGGGATACTGGCCGGAAGGGTTGACGCGCGTCCGCGCGAGACATGTGCTGAACCCAAGCTCTTCCGTCCCGACGGGAGGGCTTTTTGATTCTTTTAAGGGTTCGGCGTCCGCGCAAAGGATGCAGTAAATGACCCGCTACCTCGTAACCAGCGCCCTTCCCTACGTCAACGGCGTCAAACATCTCGGCAATCTCGTCGGCTCGCTGCTGCCCGCCGACGTGCACGCGCGCTTCCGGCGCCAGACCGGTGCCGAAGTCCTGTTTATCTGCGCCACCGACGAGCACGGCACACCGACCGAGCTCAGCGCCGCGGCTGCAGGCCTGGATGTCGGCACCTTTTGCAACCAACAGCATGCCATACAGGCCGACATCTACCGCAGATTTGGCTTGTCTTTCGATCATTTCGGTCGCTCGTCGTCAGCGCAGAACCGTGCCCTGACCCAGCACTTCTACCGACGCCTCGAGGCGGCAGGGCTCATCGAGGAGCGGGACGTTGAGCAGGTTTGGTCGCCGACGGACAACCGCTTCCTACCCGACCGCTACATCCTCGGCACCTGCCCCCATTGCCGATACGAGGCCGCGCGCGGCGACCAATGCGACGGCTGCGGAGCCCTTCTCGACCCGCCCGAGTTGCTGGCGCCGAGATCGGCGGTCTCGGGCAGCAGCGACCTGGCGGTGCGGACCAGCCCGCATCTCTTCCTGCGCCAATCGTTGCTCGTCGACCGGCTACGCGCCTGGGTGGATCATCGTCATGGCTGGCCGGCCTGGGTCACGTCGCTGGCCCACGGCTGGCTGACCTCAGACCTACGCGACCGCTGCATCACGCGTGACCTGGCCTGGGGCGTTCCCGTGCCCCGCCCCGGCTTTGAGGCGAAAGTTTTCTACGTCTGGTTCGACGCACCCATAACCTACCTTGCTGCCACCAAAGAATGGTCCGACGCCAAACCCAGCGAGCGGGACTGGCGTAGCTGGTGGTGGCAGGCGGACGACCTCGACTACGTGCAATTTCTGGGCAAGGACAACGTGCCCTTCCACGCGGTGAGCTTCCCAGCGACTTTGCTTGGCAGCGGCGAGCCCTGGAAGACGGTCGATGTGATCAAGGGCTTCCATTGGCTGACCTACGCGGGCGGCAAGTTCTCAACCAGCCAGCGCCGCGGAGTGTTCACGGACACGGCGCTGGATGCGCTGCCGGCCGACCTCTGGCGCTGGTGGTTGATCGCCAATGCACCCGAAAGCGCCGACGTCGATTTCGACGTTCGGCGGTTCAGCGCCGACGTCGGCAAAGACCTCGCCGACGTGTTCGGCAATCTTGCGACCCGCGCCACCACCTTTGCCTGCCGTGCCTTCGACGGCCGCATTCCCGCCGAGGGTGAGCCCGGATCGGCGGAGCGGGCGCTGGCGCACGAGGTCGAGCGAAGGCTCGCCCTCCTGCGCAGCTGCCATGAGCGCCTGGCGTTTCGTCGCGCCGCGGCGGAGACGCGCGGGCTTTGGGGGCTTGCCAACGGCTACCTCCAGGAGCAGGCACCCTGGACGACGATCAAATCGGATCCGGCGCGGGCCGCCGTGACAACGCGCGCGGGGCTAAACCTTTTGGCCCTCTGCGCGGCCGTGAGCTGGAGCATTATACCGACGCTGGCAAGCCGGGTGCTCGCGGCCTTTGGCGAAATTGGTCGTCCGCGCTGGCCCGCCGCGCCGGCGGCGCAGCAGCTCGCGAGCCGGAAGGGAGAACCACTTGCCAGGATCGACCCGCTGGTCAGCAAATTGACCGAGACCGAGATTGCGCGCTTGGAGCGGCGATTCTCAGGGGGTGCCGAATCTGTGGAGGGGGACGCGTGAGGTGGGCTTGCAGGCGGCCTGCGGCAATGTGCGCGACCGCCCGGCAGCATTGCTTCTTACGAGGAGGAGCGCGCCACCTTGGGGGGCTGTCCGCGCCGGCATCTGCAAAAAAGGCAAGCGTGCTGCGGGCGCGCAATCGGCGCGCGTTGCCCGTCTCATCCGGCCTCGCAGGGGCACCTGGGTTTGGTGCCGACAACCAATTGCCACTTGTGCACAAAATGGATGGCCCCATCGCGCAAGGCGAGAGCCAACCCCGCGTCCTGACCGGCCTCCGCCAAGGCGCGAGCCACGTTTCATAGTGGCGCAACGCGCTCCGGTTCGGCGACGATGCCAAGCCATTCCTCGAACTCGCGCGCCTTGTCCCAACTTTCCCGTCGCTCGACCGTGACACCCGCGCCTGCGATCAAGGCTACGAGCTCGGAGGCGGATAGCATGCGAACATGCGAGGGATCGCGCAGCACCTCGATGGCATTCTGCAGCGCCGCCTTGCCCGCATCTTCGGCGCTGACAACGTCGGCGACGGCGAGCGTCCCTCCCACCTCGAGGACGCGCAGCATTTCGGCCAGCACCGTCTGAGATTCGAGAAAATGATGAAACGATAGGCGCGTGACGACGGCGTCGAAGCTACCCGTCGCGAAGGCGAGATGTGTCGCGGAACCTTGTGTGAATACGACATTCGTGCGACCGGCCGCCGAGGCGCGCTGGCGCATCGGGGCGGTGCGAACCTAGCCGATCAGCACGTCTCGGATCGATTGGGAGATGTAGGGCTTGCGCAGCTTCGGCGTGTTTGCGAAGGCTGGCGGGAACGCGAGATCATCGCCGTAACCCGTGGCGAACGCAAAGCGAATTCCAAGTGCCTTCAAGTGCTCGGCGATCCTGAAGCTGGTTTCGTTACCAAGGTTCACGTCCAGCAGCGCGAAGTCGGGAGGACGCTCGACGATCGCCTTGAGCGCTCCATTGACGTTGTTCGTGACCCGCACCGTCTCGACTCCGAGCTCGCGCATCATGTCTTCCGCATCTAGCGCGATGATCATGGCGTCCTCGACCAAAAGGACATCCCGAGGCATGGCAACAACCTCATCCTTGCTGTGGGCGGAGGCCACATCCGGCCGACTCGCCGGGCTGCGCGAGGTGCGGAACTGGGTGGAGGGAATGCTAAAGCGCGCGTGTAGCCCGCTTGCCGCGAAGTCGAGCTCCACGTCACCGCTTAAATCGTGACGGATCGAGGACTGGATCACCGTGCTGCCAAAACCCCGACGCGTTGGTGGTTTCACCCCGGGACCACCCCGCTCGGCCCAATCGATAATGAGGTTGCCACGTTGGTCGAGAGAGGTGGTGACCGTCACACGCCCGCGATGGTCGCTCAAAGCCCCGTATTTGGCGGAGTTTGTGATCATTTCGTGCATGACCAGGGCAATGGTCGTGAAGGCCTGGGGTTCAAGCAGGACATCGGGGCCATGCAGAATGACGCGATCGGCCCCATCGGCCAAATAGGCGCCCGCCTCCGCCTTCAGCAAGCTGCTGAAGGATGCAGGACCCCACTTGTCCGCGGTGATCTGATCATGCGCTCGCGCCAGCGCCTGGATGCGGCCGCCGACCACGGCCGTGAAGCTGTCGACCGTGTGCGCTGGGTCCTTGCTCTGGGTGATGACGCCGCGGATAAGGCTTAGAATGTTGCGCACGCGATGGTTGAGCTCGTCAATCAGTAACTCCTGACGCTGCTGGGCGCGGGCCCGCTCATTCTCGGCCAGGGCCGACAGTTGCAGAATGACTTCGAGCAAGCTGACGCGCAGACCTTCGGCAATGCGGCATTCAACGGCCAGCCATGGCTGGGATTGACCGTGCACGGTCTCCTTCCACACCTCAAAGCTCTTGCGCGGCGTTAATCGATCGCCCAGCGGCCCGACCGTGACGGGTTTAGCCGGATCGCCCGCCCAATTGACGTTGCGCGCCACCTCTTTGCGAAAAAACACCAAATAATCGCGGGATGGGCGCGAGAGCGGCACCACAAGCATGCCGGCGGCCCGCTCGGCAAAGGCGCGCGCCGGCGGAAATTCCTGACCGATGTCATGACGCGCGTAGATCTGGCTGCTGATGTCCTTCGCATTAAGATGGGCAACCAGGGCGGCGAATTCTGGCTCGGTGGGCGTGAGCCCCTTCAGGGTGGCTCGATCGTTGATCCACACCCCAATGCCGTCGCAGGCCAGGAGATCGGCAATATCGTCCAGGTGCGAGACGATGCTTTCGAACTGGGTGCCCTCGCTGGCCATGGCGGTCACGAGCTGCTGGTGCAGCTTTTGCGCGCGCACCTCGTAAGCGGACTCGTGTTCGCGTTCGCGGTTCTCCATCAGAAATGAAAACATCTGCCCGAAAAGCTCCGCGGCCGTACGCCGGCCAAAGGAGACGCGATGCGGCGCGTAGTGGTGGCAAGCAAACAGGCCCCATAGCCTGCCATCGTGCAGGATCGACACCGACATCGAGGCCGACACCCCCATGTTGCGCAGATACTCGACGTGGATCGGCGAGACGCTGCGCAGCACGCTTCTCGAAAGATCGAGGGGCTGACCGGCGGCATCGAGTGCCGGCTCGATGGGTGACGGGGCGGCATTGACGTCGGCGATCAGACGAAGCCAGTTGCGCTCGTAGAGAATTCGGGCCTGCCGCGGGATATCGGAAGCGGGATAACGCAGGCCCAGGTAGGATTCCAACCCGGTCCGTGCCGATTCGGCGATCACCTCACCCGATCCATCTTGATCAAAGCGATAGACCATGACCCGATCGAATTCGGTCATGGCGCGCAGTTCACGCGCCGCCATCCGGTAGAAAGCCCGCAAGTCATGCGCCTGCTGCAGGCGGGCGATCATGCCGCGCACCATCAAGCCCGTGTTGTCCGAGCCGTCGCTGATCGAAGGCTCACATTCGACGATGATGGAGGTGCCGGCCATGTGCACCGCCAAGTCGCAGCGCGGCCCAGCGTCGGTGATCTGCAGATCGAATAGACGCGCGACCATGTCGCCCATAATGGCACCGTGAAGCTGAGTGCGCATCGCATGGATCGCTTCCTCGGTGAAAACGGCGCGCAGGGGACGGCCGATGACATCCTGCGGCGTCCGGCCGAGCCAGGCGGTCGTGCTGCCGGAGGCGCGCGTTATCACCCAGGCATCGCTCGACACGACCAGCAGCAGACCAAACGATTGCACGCAGCCGATCAGATGAATCGGCTCGCGATCGCAATTGCTGAGATCGACCATCTCGGCTGCGCTAGCCACGCCCTAAAATCACTCCGTCGCAAAGGCCATCGCCGCTGGCGGCCAGGAATTGCCGGAACACCGCGCGGGCGCCGGCGGCGGCCGCATCAGGCTCGCGGCGCACCTGCTGCGATGCCTCCAGTCGCTGCAAGAATGTGGGCCAAAGGGAGAGGCCCTGCCCGTGCGAGAGATACCGCGTCGCGGCCCGGCTGGCCGGACTGAGCGCGGCCTCGACCTCGGCCAGCAGCAGCCGGGCGCCGAGGCGTGATCCTTCCAGCACATAAAGCATGCCAAACTGGAAGGCCTCATCGCGGATGGCGGGAACGGTCGGACCCGAGGGTTCCGGCAGCGACAGCGCTGCCAGGTCCAGCCGCAGCGCGCGCGACCGCGAACGTTGCGGCCAGTCCGGCAGCACCTTGGCTACGTCGACTTCGTTCAAGGCTTGCTCAACGGGCAGTAGCGCCATTGCGGATCGTAACAAGAAATCCCGGTAGCCTGCCTCACCCTGCGTCACCAGAGGCGCGAGCCGCGCGTCGAGGCGAGTATGCAGATCGCTGGTCGCCGCGCGCAGGCGGCCGCGCGCGGAGCGCGCCGTTGCCCGGTGCTGAGACGCCACCAATGCGAACCCTCCAAGGCCAGGCTCAAGCTATGACGGTGCGGCGAGCCTGCAGTTCCGCGCATTGCACGCCGCCCTCCTCATAGAGCAAAAACCCTGTCACCCAAAGCCCCAACACCATCCGGACCGCGCCGGTCACGGGTCGCAATGTCGCGGGGCAACGGCACGCCCGCGCCCAACGCGAGCTCAGTCGGCAGCGTCGCGGGCCACCGGCTCTCAACCTCTCTCAGCGATTGGTGGCACCACGGCCTCCTCAACTCGGTAACGGCTGCAAACTTGCGCCACCACCGTTGCTGCCATGCCGCTCGCCTCGCGGGCTCGGTGTATGATGGCGACAAGCTGCTCGACGAGAGCGCGGCGGTGGACAGCAAAAGGGCAGGGGATGTTGTTTGACTTCGAGGACATGCGCGCAACCAAGGCCTTCGAATTTTTGATCGGCACGGTGGTGCCGCAACCGATGGCGTTCTTCACCACACTCGCCGTCAACGGTACATCCAACGCCGCCCCCCCATAGCGTCTTCAGTCTGATGGGCATTGACCCGGCGGTCTTGGCGCCGACGCGGCGTCCGGGGTCACCGGACTGGCGCAGGGTTCGTGATAAATGGCGGCCCCAGTCGATGGCGGAAATTGGCGGGCCGGTTCGCCGCGGGCCAAGATCGGCCGCGGATGCCGACGAGCGCCAGCACGAGGCCAAGCAATAGCCCAACGGCCGCCCGTGGGCAAAGGTACAAACGCTGTTCTCGCGAGCATCTGGGCCGACCCCGCGCACAACCTTTTCGCGATCTTGTTCCGTGGTCGGAGGGAGGGGGATCGGAAGTAGCCCTAATCTTTTCCCCGGCGCTCACCGCCTTGTCGCCAAGACGGCAACCTGCCGGGATCGAATGGCTGTCCAGCGCCGCGTTCGGGCCTCGGCAACAATCGCGTTCGGTCGCTTGGCGAGGCTCATCCCGGCTCGGGTTGAGCCGACAACCCGCATCGGGCAAACGGGACGCTCCCTCGCACGCCGAAGAAGCGTCCCTGACCCATCCAGCCTCGATGCGGGGCGAAACCGGATTAGGCTTGGCGAGGGAACGGCCGGCCGCCCGAGTTATTCCGTTCTCCTGCCTCCGAATAAAGCGGGGTGAGTCAACCTGACGCATCCCCGCCGTTGCCAGCGCCGGGCGCAAAACTCAAGGGTTGCATGGCCTCAGCGGGAGGGTGCGAGCCGGCCAAAGGTGCGGGCCAAATCCTGGCGCACCTCACGATCCCACGCCCGCAGCACGATCGCCACATTGGCGAGGCTCACAACACCCACCGTCGCAAACAGCGTCGAGAGCGCGACACCGGCCGACTGCAGGCCCGCGACCACGGCGCCGCCAGCCAGCATGTAGGCGGCGTTGAGAACGTTGACAGCCGCCACCACCCGGGCCCGGCGATCAACGGGTGCCCAGGCCTGCACTGCCGCAAAAGCCGGCACGACAAAGAGGCCGCCCGCAACGGCAAGCCCGCCCAGGGCGACTGTCACGAACACGCCGTTGCGCGAGGCCACGAAGGCCCAGGGTCCGATCCTGTCGCCCTCCGGCACGACCACCGAGGCAAGCCAGGCCGCGAACAGGGCAAAGACGCCGATCAGCAGGGCGCCGATCGGAACCAGCGCCAGATTGGGACGCTCGCGGCTGGCGCGCGCCGCAAGCAGCGAGCCCAAAGCGATGCCGACGGTGAACACCGAAAGACAGTAGGTGACCACGCCCTCGCTGCCACCGATGCCCTCCTTGATGAGGGTCGGCAGCAAGGACAGAGAAACGAAGCCCACCACCCAGAACCACGAGACGATCTGGGCGCCACCCCACAGGCGCCGGTCCGCCTTGAGCTCGCGCAGCAGCCCTTTCGTCGAGGTCCAAGGATTGAAGTCGATTTGGAGCCGCGGCGCGGCGGGACCGGCCTCGGGAATGAGCCGGGCCAAGCCCCAGGAGCTCAGGGCCAACAGGCCGACGACGAGGCCCACCGCGGCACCGCTTTGCGCCTCCGCCACCGCCACGCCACCGGCGATGGTCCCGGCCAAAATGGCAAGGAAGGTTGCGCCTTCCACCAGCGCGTTGCCGGCGGCAAGCTCCGCCGTTTCGAGCTTTTCCGGCAAGATGCCGTACTTCACCGGCCCAAACAGCGCCGCCACGACGCCAAAGAGTGCAAGCGCGACAAACAGGAGCGGGACCGAATGCAGAAAAAAGCCAACCGCGGCGATGCCGGCGATGGGAATTTCCGCCAGCCGGATCGAGCGGGCGATGTGGGCCTTGTCGAACCGATCGGCCACTTCCCCGCCGATGGCCGACAGCAGAAAGAACGGGGCAATGAAGACAACGCCGGAAAGGGTTACAAGCACGCCGGCGTGCTGGCCCGGGCTCCCCGTCGCCCCGCCCAGGCCGAAGAGAATGAGCATGCCCAGCGCATTCTTGAGAAAATTGTCGTTCAAGGCCGAGCAGAACTGACACCAAAACAGGGGGGCAAACCGCCGCGATCGCATCAGGGTCTCGAACATGTCAGTGCCCCTATCCAATGAAAGCCCGCGGCCGCTGCGAAAGATCCGCCGCATTTGAACCATGTTCAATGCCGGCGGCGATTCCCAGCCCAGCGGTTTTGCTGGCCCAGGTGGCCCGGATCGGGTGCGGCCGGCCCGGCAATGCTTGCATCCGAAACAAGGCCATCGCAAATATCAGGCAGCATCGCGGCAACCCAGACGCTCCCATGCAGCTCAAAGTTTTCGTCAACGGCGAGGCGACGGTAACCAGCGCGGCCACACTGGCCGAGCTCGTGGCCCAGTTTGGTTTTGCCGAGACGGGCGTCGCGACGGCCCTCAACGGTGATTTCGTGCCCCGCGGCGCCCGCCAATCGACGCCGCTTGCCGGCGACGACAAGGTCGAAATCGTTTCCCCACGCCAGGGCGGCTGAGCCATGAATACAGCGCTGCCAAACCCGACAATGCCACCCTCCCTCAGCTTTTATGGCGTGAGCGTTTCCTCGCGCCTGCTGCTGGGCACAGCGCTCTATCCCTCGCCAAAAGTAATGGCCGAATCGGTCAAGGCTGCGGGCGCCAGCATTGTCACTGTCTCGGTGCGCCGCGAGTCGGCCCGCGCCAACTCCGGCATGGGCTTTTTCGACCTCGTGCGCAGTCTCAATGTGCGCGTGATGCCAAACACGGCTGGCTGCCGCACGCCGCGCGAGGCGATCGCCACCGCCCACATGGCTCGCGAGCTGTTCGGCACCGACTGGGTCAAACTCGAAGTCATCGGCAACGATGACACCCTACAGCCCGACCTGTTCGGCTTGCTCGAAGCGGCCCGCGCGCTGATCGGCGACGGTTTCAAGGTTTTTCCCTACACCACCGAAGACCTCATCGCCGCTGAACGTCTGCGCGATGCGGGCTGCGAGGTCTTGATGCCCTGGGCCGCGCCAATCGGTACCGGTCGTGGGCTCGCCAATCCCTATGCGCTGCGCTCGTTACGGACCTATTTTCCCGACACGCCGCTGATCGTCGATGCCGGTATCGGCGCCCCGTCGCATGCGGCGGCGGCGATGGAGATGGGTTTCGATGCCGTCCTGCTCAATACCGCGGTGGCCCGCGCCGCCGATCCGGTGCGCATGGCGTCCGCGTTCGCCGCCGCCATCGCGGCGGGACGAACCGCCTTCGAGGCCGGCTTGATGGAAATGCGCGATACTGCGGCGCCCTCGACGCCGGTCGCGGGCACACCCTTCTTCGGCCTGGACCCATCCTGATGCCCGCGGCCGCCCTCGACGTCTTTTATCCCATCGTTCCCGACGTCGACTGGCTTGGACGCGTGGTCCCCCTCGGGGTGAAGACCGTTCAACTGCGGCTAAAGGAGGCCGCCCCCGACCGCATCCGCCGCGAGATCGGGGAGAGCTTGGAGATTTGCGCCCGCCACCGCTGCCAGCTGATCGTTAACGACTATTGGCGTGAGGCGCTTGAGCTTGGGGCCGATTTCATTCATCTGGGGCAAGAAGACCTCGCCGCGGCCGACCTCGGCGCCATACGTGGCAAGTCTGCACGCCTTGGCATCAGTACGCACAGCCAAGAGGAGTTGGCCATTGCCCTGGCGGCGCGGCCGACCTACGTTGCCCTTGGCCCTATTTTCGAGACCAAACTCAAGGTCATGAAATGGGCGCCGCAGGGCTTGCAGCGCATCACACAGTGGAAAGAGCAAATTGGGTCGACACCTCTCGTGGCCATCGGCGGCATTACCCCTGAGCGCGCGGGAAAGGTTTGGGCCGCCGGTGCGGACAGTGTTGCCGTTATTACCGATTTCTTCACGCATTCAAATCCGACCGAGCGCGTGCGCGAATGGATTGCCTTGGCGCGGGCGCAGGTTTCTCAGCCGCAGTAAAGACGGGGGTGGCTTTGGCGATGGCATCGGCGTTGATCACTGGCAGCATGGGATGAGCACGCGCGGCGCATAGCCCGCCCATTTTTCGTATGGCGTATCGTCTCAAGCTGAAAACGGCTTTGGCGCTAGAGGTGCGCCGCATTGCCCTTGAGCAGATCGAGATCGCGCGCAGTGCCTTGGCGCGTCGTGACGATCGTGCCGCCGCCGTGCATGATGCGCGCCGGTCCCTCAAGCGGCTGCGCGCCATGCTGCGCCTGGTGCGCCCGGCCCTGGGCGAGAGCTGGTTCAAACAAAGCAACCGTCAGCTTGCCGGCCTCGGCCAACGGCTTTCCCAGAGCCGTGACCTCGACGTCATGCTCGTCACACTGAGCAAGCTCGAGAACGGCAACGGCGGCCTGCCAAGCGACGTGGCCGAACGGCTCAGACGCGCCGTCGCCCGCCACCGCGGCCTGGCCAACGGCGCCGCCCGGCCCGCATCCGATCGCAGCCTTGGCGGCGCCTTGCAGCGGGCGGAAAAGTTGTTTGTCGCCGAGCGGCTGCGTGGGCTTGCCCTCGCGCACGTGGCGGCTGGCCTGGAGCAGAGCTATCGCAAGGCGAGGCGCAGCTTTCGCCAGGCCTACCAAGCCGAGAGCGACGAGGCCTTCCACAGCTGGCGCAAAGCCACCCAGGCGCACTGGCGTCATATGCAATTGCTCGGCCGCGGCTGGCCGGAGAGCCTCGGCGCACGCGCCGCCGAGGCCAAGGAGCTCTCGCGCCTGTTGGGCGAGGATCACGATCTCGCCGTGCTGCTCGGCTTTGCGCAAAAAAACGGCACCGCCGGCCTGCCACCGGCCGATCTCGATGCCTTGCGCGCCGCCTGTCTGATAGGTCAGCGCCAGATCCGAGACATCGCCAGGCTCCACGCCGAACGCCTGTTTGCCGATCGGCCGCGCCAGCTCACCAAACGCGTCCGGCGCTACTGGAAGGCGGCCGAGCAGCTCTCGAGCTTGCTGCCGGCCGATCGGGAACAGCAACCGAGCCCGGCGCGCCCGGCCGCCAGCGAGCCGAGGTCGGCGCACCCGGGCAGCCTATCCGCGCGCGCCAGCGCGGGAAAAAAGGCCGCCCGGCGCCGCAGCCCTGCGCGCCCCAGCCGGTAAGGGCCGGCGGCGGCGCGTGCGTTGCCCCGTTGCGCTCGCGTGTGCGAACCCCTGTGGATGGTGCGGCCGGGCGGAAGCAGGTTGAGGTTGCATAGGGCGGGGCCGTTTGCTAGTCGCCAGGCAATGGCGCCATCGCCTCCTCGCGGCAAAGCCGATTGGCGCGGCGCGCGGCCGCAAGCTCGTCGGAGCACGGCCAAAGCATGGTGATCGATCCGACGCTTTTTATGATCCGCTTTAACTAGGGACATTGGCGCATGCGCATCGCAATGATCGGCACGGGCTACGTCGGCTTGGTCTCGGGCGCCTGTCTTGCCGATTTTGGTCACTCGCTCACCTGCGTCGACAGCGACAGCAACAAGATTGCCGCGCTCAAGCGCGGCGAAATTCCCATTTTCGAGCCGGGGCTTGCCGACCTGGTCGCGCGCAATGTGCGTGAGGGGCGCCTCGCCTTTACCACCGATTTGACGGCACCGGTGAAAACCGCCGAGGCGATTTTCATCGCGGTTGGCACACCGTCGCGACGCGGCGACGGCCACGCCGATCTGACCTACGTGTTCCAGGCCGCACGCGAGATCGCCGCCGCACTCGATGGCTACAAGGTCATTGCCACCAAATCCACGGTGCCGGTCGGCACCGGCGACGAGGTCGCCCGCATCATCGCCGAGGCCCGTCCGCATCTGCCTTTTTCCGTGGTCTCCAATCCCGAATTCCTGCGCGAGGGGGCCGCCATCGCCGACTTCAAGCGACCTGACCGCATCGTCATCGGCGCCGAAGATGAGCGCGCCCGCAAAATGATGCGCGACGTCTACCGCCCGCTCTATCTTAATCAGGCGCCGATGGTGTTCACGGACCGTCGCACCGCAGAGCTCATCAAGTACGCCGCCAACGCCTTTCTGGCGACGAAGATCACCTTCATCAACGAGATTGCCGACTTGTGCGAACGGGCCGGTGCGGACGTGCAAGACGTGGCGCGCGGCATTGGTCTCGACAACCGCATCGGGCCCAAGTTCTTGAACGCAGGGCCGGGCTTTGGCGGCTCCTGCTTTCCCAAGGACACCTTGGCACTGATGAAGACCGGCCACGACTTCGGGGTGCCGAGCCGCATCGTGGAAACGGTGATTGCCGTCAATGACCAGCGCAAGCGCGCCATGGCCCGTAAGGTGATCGAGATTTGCGGCGGCAACGTGCGTGGCCGCACGATCGCCATCTTGGGGCTGACCTTCAAACCCAACACCGATGACATGCGCGATGCGCCCTCGATCGCGGTGATCACGGCGCTGCAGGACGCCGGCGCGAAGGTGCGCGCCTACGACCCCGTGGGCATGAAACAGGCAAAAGGCCTGCTCGACAATGTCGAATACAGCGGCGATCCCTACGCCTGTGCCGAGGGCGCCGACGCCCTTGTCATTTGCACCGAATGGGATGAGTTTCGCGCTCTCGACGTCGACCGCGTGCGGGCAAAGCTGAAAAGTCCCATTCTCGTCGATCTGCGCAACATCTATCGTCCCGAAGAGATGGCGCGCCAGGCTTTTACCTACGTGAGCGTCGGCCGACCGCCGGCGCGCAGGGAGGGGTGAATTGCGCTAAAGGCGCGGGTTGCCGGCCCGGCAACCTGGCGCCAATGAGGAAGGCGCCGGTGACCACGCAAAATGCACAAGGCCCCCCTTTCGTCGCGGCCCCGGCCGCGCCCGGCGCCGGCCGGATCGGCGTGCTTCTGCTCAATCTCGGCACGCCCGAGGCGACGAGCTATTGGCCGATGCGCCGCTATCTCAAGGAGTTTTTATCCGATCGGCGCGTCATCGAAGTGCCACGCCTCAAGTGGTGGCCCATTCTCAATCTCATCATTCTTACCTTCAGGCCCGGTCGCAAAGGCAAGGACTACGACAAGATCTGGAACCGGGAACGTGACGAAAGCCCGCTCAAGACGATCACGCGATCGCAGAGCGAAAAACTGGCGACCGCGCTGGGGGCGGAGGCCGTCGTCGACTGGGCCATGCGCTACGGCAATCCGGCAACCGGGGCCGCAATCGCCCGTCTGCAGGCGCAGGGCTGCGAGAAGCTGTTGCTGGTGCCGCTCTATCCCCAGTATGCGGCCGCGACCACGGCCAGCGCCTGCGATCAGGCCTTCCGTGCCCTGATGCAGTTGCGCTGGCAGCCCGCCGTGCGCGTCGTGCCGCCCTACTACGCGGAGGCGAGTTACATCGAGGCATTGGCGCAATCGCTGCGCCAGGCGATGGCACGGCTCGAGCAAAAACCCGAGGCCGTCGTGATCTCCTTTCACGGCATGCCGCAGCGCAACGTCGACTTGGGCGATCCTTACTATCAACACTGCCAGACCACCTCAAAGTTGCTGCGTGCCGGCCTGGCCTGGCCACAGGCGGAATGGCACACGACCTTCCAATCACGCTTCGGTCGCGATCAATGGATCGAACCTGCCACCATCGAAACCATCGAGCGGCTCGCCAAGGGCGGCGTGCGTCGGCTCGTCGTGATCGCGCCCGGCTTCGCCGCCGACTGCCTGGAGACGTTGGAAGAGCTCGACATGGAAAACCGCGCCGTCTTCCTGGCCAACGGTGGGGAGAGCTTCACCTACGTTCCCTGTCTCAACGACGGCGTACCCGGGATGTCCGCGATCGAAGCGATCGTGCGGCGCGAATTGAGCGGCTGGATTTGACAAAAGGCGACAGCGATAATCGCACCGGCGTTCTGAAAAGCCCCTGAAAACACTTTCGAATTTATTATCCGTAATATCTGTCATTTACCGGTCATTTGCATTCCCACCCTAAAACTTGCCGCAGTTCGCTCCTAAATATCAAGCGGGTCTCGACGGCAGGGTCTGTTCAGATGAACATCGGCGGCTTCGAAGCATTTGTCGTGGTTTTCCTGGTGCTGGCGGTCGTCGCCCTGTGGTCGACGGTGAAGATAGTGCCGCAGGGTTATAACTACACGGTTGAGAATTTCGGGCGCTACACCCGCACGCTCAATCCCGGCCTGCATATTTTGGTGCCAGTGATGGAGCGCGTCGGCGCCAAAATGAATATGAAGGAGCAGGTGATCGATATTCCCTCGCAGGACATCATCACGCGCGATAACGCCATGGTCACCGTCGATGGCGTCAACTTCTATCAAGTTCTCAACGCCGCCAAGGCGGCCTACGAGGTCGACCGCTTGGAAGGCGCCATCGTCAATCTGACGATGACTAACATCCGCACCGTCATGGGTTCGATGGATCTCGACGAGTTGCTGTCCAACCGCGACACCATCAACGCGAAGCTGCTGCAAGTGGTGGATGCGGCGACCGAAGCCTGGGGCGTCAAAGTCACCCGTATCGAAATCAAGGACATCGCCCCACCGCGCGACCTGGTCGATAGCATGGCGCGCCAGATGAAGGCGGAGCGCGACAAGCGCGCACAAATCCTGGAGGCGGAGGGCCTTCGCCAGGCCGCGGTCCTCAAAGCGGAAGGCGAGAAGCAGGCCGTGATGCTCGCCGCCGAAGGCCGCAAGGAGGCCGCCTTCCGCGACGCGGAGGCGCGCGAGCGCGCCGCCCAGGCCGAGGCCAAAGCCACCGAAATGGTGAGCCAGGCGATCGCCGGCGGCAACGTCCAGGCCATCAACTACTTTGTCGCCAACAACTACGTGAAGGCGCTCGAAGCCATCGCCCGCTCACCCAACCAGAAGGTGCTAATGATGCCGCTCGAGGCCTCCGCCGTGATCGGCTCTTTGGCGGGATTGGCCGAAATCACCAGCGAGGCCTTCGGCAAGAACGGCGCCGGCCCACCGCCGGCATCGGGCGGCCGCAACTCCCCCCGCAACAATAGCGTGCCCTCCACGTGAAGGCGCCCGTTTTGCAGCCCCATGGGCCGCGCCAAGAGCTAATCGGCGCGCCGCCCTTTCCTAGCCGCCACCAGGAGGACTGACATGCCGTCCGCGTTCCACTTCCTCGCCGGCTTCGGGGGCTGGAACTGGTTCATCCTCGCCGCCCTGCTGTTCACGCTTGAAACCTTCGTCCCCGGCGTGCACTTCCTATGGTTCGGCATCGCCGCCATCGTGGTCGGCGCGTTGGCGCTTCTCAGCGGCGTCAGTTTGCCGTGGCAAATCATCGCCTTCGGCGTACTCGCCGTCGCCACCGTGTTCTGGGTGCGGCGCTACGTGCGACCGGACGTGGCCGTGAGCGACCTGCCCAATCTCAATGAGCGTGGTCAGCAGTATGTCGGCCGCTCGCTGATGGTCGAACAGGCCATCCAGAACGGCCGCGGCAAGGTGCGCGTCGGCGACACCCTGTGGCAAGCCGAAGGGCCGGACCTCCCCGTCGGCGCCTGGGTCAAGGTCACCGGCGCCCGAGGCACCATTTTGGTCGTAGAGCGTGCCCCAGCTTAGACAGGAGCCCGGCGTCTTCGCCTGGATGCTGGCCACCGTCAGCCTGGCCCTGCCGTGGCTCGGCATCGGGCTCGGCCTCGGCGGGCTCTTTCGCCTCAGCCACGGCGAAGCGATGGGCGGCTGGTTGCTGCTCGCGGGGCTTGCCACCATCATCGCCGACATCGCCATCGATTTTGTCTGGGCGCATCCCGCCGTCAGCCAAAGCGATCAGCCCGATCTCAATCAACGCGCCAGCCAGCTGGTCGGTCGCATCCTCATCCTCGCGGAAGCCATCGAAGGCGGCCGTGGCCGCGTGCGCGTTGGCGATACGCTCTGGCAGGTCGAGGGTCCCGACCTTCCCTGCGGCGCCGAGGTGAAAGTCGCCGCCGCCAAGGCAACCCTCCTGCAGGTCGAACGCGTCGGTCCTTGAGCGAAGGGGATTAAGCTTCCAGCCCCACACGCCCACCCCAAAACCCGCCTCCACCTGCGGCTGGCAGCCCGCAGCAACCGGCCCGGCATCGCCGTGCCGTCCGCAACGGCCGTTGGAAATTGCGCGATCTTGCCTTCCTTTGGCCCCAAGTCAGCGCTTTTGTGGGCAGGATTTTGTTGGCGCAGGGGGCCGCGCCTTGCACAAAGCGTTGGTGATTGTTCCGATTCTAGGGTGGCTGGGGGTCGGCGCGCTATTGCATCAAACCCGAGGCTGGCCCGCCGTCAAAACCGATGAGGGGGTCATCGTCGTGGTACCGCCACGCCCGACGGCCGCGAGCCCGACTGCCGCCCCCCAGACTGGTCTTCCCCGCGCCTCCGACAAGGCCGCCTTGGCGCGCGAGCTCCACAAGGAGCTAAAGCGCGTCGGTTGCTACGACGGCGACGTCACCAGCATTTGGACCAATAGCTCGCGCCAGGCCATGCGGCGCTTCACGGACAGCGTCAACGCCAAGCTGCCCCTAGAGGAGCCCGACGTCGTGCTGCTGCGGCTGGTCCAGAGCCAGGTGCGGCGCGTCTGCGCCTGTCCGGTTGGGCCGACGGACGCGGGCAAGCCCGCGTGTAGGGAGGACTACACCGCTGCCGCCGAGATCGCGAAAATATCCGCACCCGAGACGCGCCAGGACGACGGGGCGAGCCAGAGCTCGACGCCGCTGATCGTGGGCGCGGCCGCCACCACGGCCACCGCAACCCTGCTGGCGCGGCCCGAGACCAACCCCGGCGGCGCCAGGCCGATCGTGACCCCGCGCTCGGCGGGGGAGGAGGAGGTTCGCGCACCGCGCTCAGCCCGCCAGAGCGGCCCGACGCCGCCGGCCGACGTCTACGGCGCGCCCCGGCGTCACACGGCCCGCCGCGCCGAGTCACGCCCGCCGGTCGTGGTGCAATCGCTGGTGCGCAATGTGCAGCGCGCGCTCAGCTCCTTCGGCCTCCGCTAGCGGCCCCCGATCGGCCCGGCGAGGCCCGTTGTACGCGCGCCGGCGCCCTCCTACATCTTGCACGAGCCGGCCCCTCGCGTTGCCTCGGGCTCGGCCTTGCCCCGATGCTCCGCAACGACCAGCCGATGACCGCACCTGCCCTGAAAATTACCCTGCACGAGACCCCCACGCGCGGCCGCTACGTGGCGCGCCTCGCCGGCCATGAGGGCGAAGGCGAGCTCGCCTATAGTCGCGCCAGTAAAACGCTCGTCATCGCCGAGCACACCGCGGTCGACGATCGTCTGCGCGGCAACGGCGTGGCGCTGGCACTGGTCAACCGGCTCGTCGCGGATGCGCGCGCCCAAGGCTTCAAGATCTACGCGCTGTGTCCCTACGTGAACGCCGAGCGCCGCAAGCACCCCGATTGGGCCGACGTCTTCCAGGATTGAGGGCCGCCGCTTGGCCGCAGAGCTTCCACATTTGGTCGCTAGCTAAGCGGGACGTGCGGGGTGGTTTTGCGTGGACGTTTGACGGGAAAGTCCGCGCCCGCCGGATTGGACCCGTATGCCGACGCTCAGATTGCTGTTAGCGCTCAGTCTCATAGCCTTGGGTACCACCGGGGCCGCGTTCGCGATCAGCGGCTATTTCGAGCCGCGGCCGGGGCCGCAGGCGGCGAAGGGCACCGCCACCGAGGGCGGGAAAGCCAAGCTCGAAATGGGTGCTCTGAAGCCCCGGCAGCGCTTCGTGGCCGTCGAGGCCAAGGCGAAGCCGGCGGCAGCAACCAGCGCCGTGGCGGCACCCCCCGCGCGGCCGAAGCCGGCCACGCCGGTCGCCAACAAGGCACCGGCGAAAAAACCGCCACCCGGCAAAGATCCCAACGTGCAGCAGGCCGCCGCCTGGTGGCCGCTTAGCAATCTTTTCAAGAACTAGGCCACGCCGGCGCGCAACAGGTCGTGCACATGCAGGACGCCGACCGGCCTGCCCCTGTCGACCACGAACATCTGCGTGCGCTTTAAGGCATTGAACTGCTCGAGCGCGGTGGAGGCCAGCGTATTGGGGGCGAGCGTGTTTGGCTTGCGCGTCATGATGTCCTGCGTGCGCTGGCCGAGCAGCTCGGGGCCCATGTGCCGCCGCAAGTCTCCGTCGGTGATCATGCCGACCAAGCGTCCCTTGGCGTCGACGATACCAAGGCAGCCGAAGCTCTTCTGCGTCATGATGACGATGGCCTCGGACATCACCTTGTCTTCCCGAACCAGCGGCAGCCGTTCGCCCGTGTGCATAATGTCGGCGACGAACTTGAGGCTGGCACCCAGCGAGCCGCCGGGATGGAAGACGCTAAAATCGTGGGCGGTAAAGCCCTTGTTCTCAAGCAGGGCAATGGCGAGGCAGTCGCCCAGCGCGAGCTGCATGGTGGTGGAGGTCGTTGGTGCCAGCCCGTGCGGGCAGGCCTCCTTGGCGCGCGGTAACTCCAGGACCACGTCCGCCTGCTTGCCCAAGGCCGAATCGGTGCGCGACGTCAGCGCGATCAGCGGCACCTTGAAGCGGCGCGAGTAGGTGACGATGTTGCGCAATTCGACGCTCTCCCCGGACCAGGAGATCGCCACAATCACGTCCTGCGGCGTGATCATGCCGAGATCACCGTGACTGGCCTCGCTGGCGTGCACAAAAAAGGCCGGGGTGCCGGTGGAGGCAAAGGTGGCGGCAAGCTTTTGGCCCACGTGTCCGCTTTTGCCGATACCGCTGACGATGACACGGCCCTCGGCCGCGGCAAGAATGGCAACGGCGCGGTTGAAAGGCTCCTTGAGCTCGCCTTGGAGGGTGCCTCTGAGCGCCGCCAGACCTTCGCATTCGAGGTCGAGCGTGCGTATCGCCGACTGCGCCGCTGGCGGCAACGAGACATCGAGTGGCACGATCCGCAGCTTGCGTTTGGCGCCGCTCATGCGCATGTGGCAGTCCCCCTTGTTCGACCCGTCGTGCCCATGGTCCCGGACACGGTGCTAGCCTTACCTCTAGCAGAGCTCGCTCTTGCCTGCCAATTGCCTCATCATCCCGGCGGGCTCCGTTCAACAACTCTTAACGGCGCGCCGGTCCGCTGATCGGCGCGTGTGCGTATACCTCGGGGACCATGGTGTGGGGCCGGTGTGATCCGCGACCGCTTTGGTGCGCGCTTTTCGCTTGCGCCGATTGCCCCGGGTTCCCTGGGCCGAGCCAAGGCCCTGCCAATCGCTTTTGATCGCCTTGGCAAGCCTGTTGCCCAGCCCAGGCGCGCTGACCCAGAGCGCCACGCAAGCCCGTATCGCCCCCCCGAACTCGCGCAAAGCCCGTGCTGTCGCGCCCAAGCCGGCCCCCCGCGTCCCTCCTCGACGACAGCGCCCAACCGACCCCAGCCTCCCCGCAATGGGCGAAGGGGACGGGGAGAGTGGCGCGGAGGGATGCGACCGGCGAGCCGCCCCCCAGCACGACCGCCGACCGCGCGACCGAGGCCGATGCCGAGCCGGTGATGCCCCTCGATGGCGTCCTCATCGCCGACGGCGCCGTGCCGGTCCCGGAGGGATGGCCGTGTTGGGAGCCGAGCCGCGCACGCCGGAGGATGTCGCCGCCTTCCAGCTGCCGGCCGCCGGCTATGATCCCTATATGTTCCGCATCGAGCCCGAGCCGTTACGCGATCGGCGCCCGGCGGAGCTCTACCACATCGAGCCCTACGCCCCAACCGGCGTGCGGCTCGGCGGCTTTGTCATTTTTTTCCAGAAGCCGAACTTGCGGGCCTTGCCACCAACAACGTTTTCAAAAGCCCGGTCCGCCAAGCCGACGCGGCGCTCGACGTCCGCTCCAGCCTGCGCGCCGTAACGCCATGCCCTGGAATTCCGCGCGGCCGGCGGTGCCTCTCTTTTCGCGGGGCACGCGAGCGAGGACGACCGAGCCTACGCGCTGGAGGCGCGCGCGCTCGCCTCGACATCATGCCCCGCAGCAACATCGAGGCGCTCGTCTCCCATCAACGCGACAAGGACATTCGCTCGGCGCCCAATGTGCCAATCGCGGCGGCCGAACGCGGCGACCTCGAGGTCGACCGCGCCGCCGTCGCCTTCAATCAGCGCTTGAACCGGCTCTCCTTTCAATTGCGCGCCGCCATTGGCGACTTCGAGGTTCGTCCCGGTGGCGCGCCTCGGCGGCGGCGTCATCGGCAACGATGCCCGGGACTACCTCGAGCGCGACGCGGCCTTGCGCACCACCTGCGATTTCGGGGGCGGCTTCGGCGTCTTTGTCGAGACCGCGATCGACGACCGGAGCTACCACACGCCGCCCGCCGACGGCATCTAACGCTCCTCGACCGGTGAGCCGTATCGCGCCGGCGTCTCCTTCGCTCCCCTCAGCAATATCGTGCGCGGCGAGGTCAGCCTGGGTTGGGGACGCCAGCGGCCGAACGGCGCCCAGCTGTCCGACCGCGATGGCGTGCTGATCGACGCCAATCTCGCCTGGCGCGCCTCGGCGCTGACCACCTTCCTCATCACCGCCCAATCGAGCTTTATCGACTCGATCGCCATCGGCTCCAGCGGCGGGCTTGCACGCCAGCTCGGACTTGAGGTGCGCCACGCCTTCCGGCGCCGGCGTGCGCCATACCTCGACGCCCTACCTGGGCATCGACCTGATCGGGCGCCAGCTGGTGGCCGAGCTTGGCCACGATTACTACGTGGCCGCGACACCATCCTGTTCGGCCGCTACCAGCATATCGCCTTTGACAGCTCGCTCCCGGCGAGCGACTCCAACGCCGACGTTTTGCGCCTCGGCGTGCGCGTGCGCTATTGACGGCGCGGCGGCGCCGCCAAAAGCTTGTGCAGTTCGCCGCGCAGGCTTGGGCCCAAGTCATCGCGCTCGAGCGCGAGCGCGATGTTGGCCAGCAGGAAGCCCATGCGGCCACCGCAGTCAAAGATGGTGCCGTCGAAGCGCACGGCAAAGAACGGCTCGCGCTCGGCCAGCCTCCGCATGGCATCGGTGATCTGAATTTCGCCTCCCGCCCCCTTTTCGCCGCGCTCGAGAACGGCAAAAATCGTCGGCTCCAAAATGTAGCGCCCCGAGATGTGCAAGTTGGAGGGTGCTTGTCCCGGCTTCGGCTTCTCGATCATGGCGGTGACGCGAGAGACCTTGGCGCTGGCATCCTCCAGGCCGACGATGCCGTATTGATGGGTCTCCTCGGGCGGCACCGGGGCCACGGAAATGTAGTTGCCGGGCTGATCCCGATAGGCCTCCAGCATTTCGCCGATGCAGGGTTTGGCGGCGTGATGCAAGACGTCCGGCAAGAGCAGGGCAAAGGCCTCCTCGCCGACAAGATCGCGGGCGCACCACACGGCATGCCCAAGCCCGAGCGGGGCCTGCTGGCGCGTAAAGCTCGTTTGCCCGGCCGCCGGCAGGTCGCGCCGCAGCGCCGCCAGCTCTTGCGTCTTGCCGCGCTCCTCGAGCGTGCGCTCCAATTCGTATTGGCTGTCGAAGTGATCCTCGATGGCCCCCTTGTTGCGTCCGGTCACGAAAATGAAATGCTCGATGCCGGCGCTGCGCGCCTCCTCCACCACATGCTGAATGATCGGCCGATCGACCACGGTCAAAAGCTCCTTGGGCAGGGCCTTGGTCGCCGGCAAAAACCGGGTTCCAAGCCCCGCCACGGGGAAAACGGCCTTGCGAATGGGTTTTCGCGATTTGTTCATGCTTGTTAACTCAATCTCCGGCAGGGTATGAGCGCTTCTTTAGGCGGCCACTGTAGCGCATTCGGCGCGCTCGAGGAAAACCGCGGCCGCGAGGCCCCAGCAAGACGCCAATGGGATCGACAGCATGCGCACGCTCGTCACCGGTGGTGCGGGCTACATCGGTAGCCACATGTCGCTTGAGCTTTTGGATGCCGGCCACAGCGTCGTCGTGCTCGATGACCTGTCGGCCGGTCGCGCCGCGGCCGTAGCCGACGCCGCCAGCTTCGTGCGGGGCGACGTGGGCGATCAAGCCTTGCTGCGCCGCCTGCTCGAGGACAACGGCGTGGAGGCGATACTGCATTTTGCCGGGTCGATCGTGGTGCCGGAGTCGGTGGCAAATCCCCTCGCCTATTATCTCAACAACACCGTGAAGTCGCGCGCCCTGATCGAGACGGCCGTCGCCACCGGCGTGCGGTACTTTGTTTTTTCCTCCACCGCCGCCGTCTACGGCATGCCCGGCAGTGCTGCGGTCGCCGAAACCGCTCCGCTTAAGCCGCTCTCACCCTATGGCAGCTCCAAGCTGATGACGGAAATAATGCTGGCCGACGCCGCACGCGCGCACGCGCTCACCTACATCGTGCTGCGCTACTTCAATGTGGCCGGCGCCGACCCGCTGGGGCGCGCCGGGCAGTCGACGCCGCGGGCGACGCATCTCATCAAGGTCGCCTGCGAGGCCGCGCTCGGCAAACGCAGCCACCTCGACATCTTCGGTACCGATTACCCGACGCCCGATGGCACCTGCATCCGCGACTATGTTCAGGTCACCGATCTGGCGCGCGCGCACAGCGCGGCGCTGGCCTATCTTAGCGCCGGCGGCGCCAGCGACACCTTCAACTGCGGCTACGGCCGCGGCTTTTCGGTGCTGGAGGTCGTCGAGGCCGTCAAGCGCGCCGCGGGGCACAACTTCGACGTCCGCCTCGGCGCCCGCCGCGCGGGTGATCCGGCCCGGATCGTGGCCGCGTCGGAAAAAATTCGCCACAACCTCGGCTGGGTGCCGGCCTACGCTGACCTTGATGTGATCGTCCGCCAAGCGCTGCAATGGGAAGATCGCCTCGCAGCCGCCCAGCCCTGACGGAGACCCGCCTTTGACCATGCTCAGGCTTTTAGCAAAGATTGCGCTCAGGGCGCCTGCCATTGGGTGGCCTGCACCCGGGGCTCCTGCGCTCGGGGAGGCTGCTATTGGGACGCCTGCCATTGCGATGCATGGAAGACGGGCTGCAGCCGGCGCCGTGACCGCTCGGCGCCGGCTTAACGTCGGTCGCCTGGCCCCGATGCTAGCCCTGGCCCTGCTGGCCGGTGCGGCGCCCCAGCGGCCGGTGCTGGCCCAAGCCGACGCGGGCTATCGGGGCTTCCTCGCCGAGCTGTGGCCCGAGGCGCAGCGCATGGGTGTCTCACGCCCCACTTTCGACCGCGCCTTTGAGGGCGTCGAGCCCGATCGATCGCTGCCCGATCTGGTGCTGCCCGGCCAAGAGGTCAAAGGTCAGCCGGAGTTCACGCGCACGCCGGCCCAGTATCTTGACGCCGATTACCTCGCCCGCCTCAGCGAGCAAGGCCGCGCGCTCCTCAAACAACACGCCGCGCACCTGGACAAGATCGAGAAGGAGTTGGGCGTGCAGCGCCAGTTCGTGCTGGCGATCTGGGGCCGCGAATCCGCCTTCGGCAGTCACCGTTCCAACTACTATGTGATCAAGGCGCTGGCGACCCAGGCCTATCTGGGGCGCCGCAAGGACATGTTCCGCGGCGAACTCCTCTACGCCCTGAAGATGCTCGAGGACGGGGTGCGCACCCGCGAAAACATGACGGGATCGTGGGCCGGCGCCATGGGGCTCACGCAGTTCATGCCCTCGGAATACTACACCGTCGCCTATGATCTCGACGGCGACGGGCGCAAGGATATCTGGACCTCGACCGGCGATGCACTCGCCTCCGCCGCCAATCAGCTGCGCGCCAAGGGTTGGATCCCCAGGCAAAGTTGGGGCTACGAAGTGCGCCTGCCCGCACAACTGCCCTGTCTGCTGGAAGGCCCGGACCATCGCCGGCCGCTCAAGGAGTGGGTCACGATGGGGGTCAGCCGCGTTGCCGGCACCTTTCCCACCGACGTTGCGGAGGCCCCGGCCTTCCTGCTGCTGCCGGCCGGCAGCCATGGTCCCGCCTTCCTGGCGCTGGAGAACTTCCTGGTCATCAAGGCCTACAATATGTCGGACCTCTACGCGCTGTTCGTCGGCAATCTCGGCGATCGCATCGACGGTGGGCAAGCCTTCGCAGCGCCCTGGGCCGACCTCAAACAGCTCTCGGCCTCGGGCATCCAGGAAATCCAGACGGGGTTGAAAAAACTAGGCTACGACGTGGCCAAGATCGACGGCAAGGCCGGCATGAACACCCGCGCCCTGATCGGGGTCTACCAGAAGGCGAGCAACCTCAAGATCGACTGCTGGCCGACCGAGGCCGTCGTCAAGCATTTGCGCGCCAACCCGCAATTGAGAGCCGCCGCCGCCGGCACGCCGGCAGCGGCGGGGACGCCGGCGCCACGCTAAACTTTGCGGGGGCAAAGGGACCCGCGGCCGCCATCGTGGCGGGTCCCCCCGGTCTTGGGCTGGCGTCCGTGCTGAGGTGTCTGAGGTGTCATTGGCCCGGCTGTCCGAGCCCGGCACCTTGCGGGGGCGCGCGAACTTGAGCATGCTGGCCGGCAGCGCGCGCCGCCGTCTTAAAGTGTTGTTATTGGGGTGTTGCCAGGCTTGTTCATGAGAGGTTGCTGCTGGTGGACGCCTGCTCGATCCGAACACGGCCGCCAACGCTAAGGCGGGCCGCGCCGTCCATGCGCCCCAAGGCTCAAGCGAGGACCATGTCTTTAAGGTTGCACGTCCTTCTCGTCGCTCTCATGCTGGCGCTGCGGTTTGCCACCGGCGCCGCGGCGCAGGAGGGGCCGTCGGGAACCAGCTATCTCACCCCTTTCCCCGAGGGCGACACCTATCGCCTGCAGGCCTACGGGGATGCCTTTGCCGAGGGTTTGATCGAAGGCCTGAACGAAGCCTTCGCCGGCGACCGCCGCATGCAGGTTGCGCGCAAGCATCGCCCGCTGGCCGGCATCGCGCGCGCCGATTTCGAGGGCGAGATGAAGACCGAGGAGGCCTCCAAGGAGCCGCTCAACATCGCCGTGGTGATGATCGGCTATGGCGATCGCATTGCGATCCGGCAGGATGCACGCGAGCGCTTCGTGCTGGGCTCGCCGGAATGGCGCGAGGAATACGGGCGCCGGGTCGACCGCTTCATCAAGATCCTGAAACGGCGCAATATCGGGATCTATTGGGTCAGCCAACCGATTATGCGCCGCTACGAGGTTAATGATCCCGCCCAGATGATGAACGACATCGTACGGGACAAGGCCTATCTCAACGGCATCAAGTTCGTCGATATTCAGGCGCAGTTTGCCGACGAGTCCGGCAATTATTCCGCCTACGGTCCGGACATTGCGGGCCGCCAGCGCCTGTTGCGGGAGGCCGACGGGATGGGCTTCACCCACGCCGGCAATCGCAAGCTCGCGCTCTTCGTCGAGCAGGAAATCAAGCGCGACCTGTCGCAGGCCCGCAAGGAACGATCGATTCCACTGGCCGGCAGTGAGAGCGAACAAGAGCGCATCAGCGCTTTGCGGCCGCGGCCGCCGGCCGAGCCGGAGGCCGCGGCTGGTAA